>MDTE01201245.1_pt1 | contig 68614 bp, 66 predicted proteins | sample 811231 | NCBI WGS metagenome assembly MDTE01 (sample SAMN05326651, study PRJNA326480) | marine metagenome | isolation source: seawater | place: Indian Ocean: Red Sea | collected 2010
CCTGTCCCAGGAACTCAAGGCCCAGGGGCGCGACGTGATCGGCCTCGCGGCGGGCGAGCCCGATTTCGACACGCCGCAGAACATCAAGGACGCGGCGGCGCGCGCAATGGCCGAGGGCAAGACCAAGTATGTTGCGCCGGCGGGTATTCCCGAGCTGCGCGAGGCGATCTGCGACAAGCTCAAGGCGGACAACAATCTCGATTACACCCCGGCCCAGGTCCATGTGGGCTGCGGCGGCAAGCAGACCATCTACAATGCCCTGTTTGCGACCCTGGACAAGGGCGACGAGGTGATCGTCGCCGCGCCCTACTGGGTCTCCTACACGGACATCACCCTCCTGTGCGGTGGCGTGCCGGTGGTGGTCAACACGACCCAGAAGACTGGCTTCAAGATCACGCCCGAGGCGCTGGAGGCCGCGATCACGCCGAAGACCAAGTGGCTGATGATGAACTCGCCCTGCAACCCCTCTGGCGCGGCCTATACGGCGGACGAATTGAAGGCGCTGGGCGAGGTGCTACTGCGCCACCCGCATGTCTGGATCATGCCCGACGATATGTATGAGAAGATCGTCTATGACGACTTCGCGTTCACGACCATCGCCGAGGTGGCGCCCGAGCTCTACGACCGGACGCTCACCCTCAACGGCATGTCTAAGGCCTATTGCATGACCGGCTGGCGGGTCGGTTATGCGGCAGGCCCGGCGGAGCTGATCAAGGCGATGAATATGATCGCCTCCCAGTCGACGACGTCGACCTCGACGATCTCCCAATGGGCGGCGGTCGAGGCGCTGCGTGGACCCCAGGCCTTCATCGCCGCGCACAATAAGGTGTTCAAGGAGCGCCGCGACCTGGTCGTGTCCATGCTGAACCAAGCCAACGGTATCGACTGCGCGACCCCGGAGGGCGCCTTCTACGTCTACCCGTCGGCCGCGGGGATGCTCGGCAAGAAGACCCCGGACGGCCAGGTGCTGAACACGGACGAGGATGTGGCGAAGTATCTGCTCGGGTCGGAAGGCGTCGCCGTCGTGCATGGCGAGGCGTTCGGCCTATCGCCGCACTTCCGCATTTCCTACGCGACCGCGACAGACCTCTTGGATGAAGCCTGCACGCGCATCCAGCGAGCTTGCTCTGCTTTGGGCTAGCACCGCGCACCCCCACTGCCGGTTGATTCAGCCGCGACGCGGGAATCGGATTAGCATGATCTTGCTCGCTGTCGGCGGGCAACTTTTGGGGAGGTATGTCCGTTCGCGCGGCACGACCGCAAATCGTCAGCGTGATGTCTACACGTTGGCCATCGACGGCAGCGCCGAACATATGGAGGCGCTGTGCAGCGTGGTGGACTGGCTGATAGCGGAAACGCGCGTCGGTAAATGAACGAACGTTGCACCGTGCTGCCGGGCGCCTATATTCGTCGACAACCACCTACCATCCGAATGGGAGACGCACATGGCCGACCTCGATACCCAGACCAAGATCGAACTGGAAGCTGCGGCGTTCCGCACCTTGGTGCAGCATCTGCGAGACAACACCGATGTCCAGAATATTGACCTGATGAACCTCGCCGACTTCTGCCGCAACTGCCTGTCCAAGTGGTACAAGGCCGCGGCCGACGAGAAGGGTGTCGAGCTCGACTATGAGGCCGCCCGCGAGCTGATCTACGGGATGCCCTATGCCGAGTGGAAGGACAAGTATCAAACTGAGGCGACGCCGGAGCAGCTCGCTAGGATGCAGGAGAAGGCGGGCCACTGAATTCTCCTGCCGACAGCGGCGCCGTGACCATCACGGGTATGGTGCTGGACGATCCGGAAGCCCTGCGGTGCCAGGATAGCTATTTTGCCGAGTTGCAGGCCTGCCTCGAGAGCAGGCACGATGTGGGACCGGGCGGGGCCGGTGGCGCCGACGGGGATGCCGACATGACGCCCCCCGATGGGGCGCTCCTGATCGCCCGCCTGATCTACCGCGTGGTCGGATGCGGCGGGCTAGTCATTCGTCGCCCCGGCGACGGTTCCAACTTCGCGGAGATCAAGCGCATGTGGGTAGATGACGCGCTGCGCGGCCTTGGCATGGGCCATGCTATCCTTGAGGCGGTCGAGGCTCGCGCCCGGGCGCACGGCGAAGGTCTTGTCAGGCTCGATTCCAACCGCTGCCTGAACGCGGCCCACACCCTTTATCGGCGCTGTGGCTGTGAGGAGATTCCGCATTACAACGACAATCCCTACGCCCATCTATGGTTCCAGAGGTGGCTGGACTGAGGCACCCGATGCGGGTTTTGCACAGGCAGTACGCGTGCACCCTTTGCCTTTCCACAGCCTGTTGGGCTAAACGCCGGAGCGTCGCTTTTTCGCGCGGCGGAAATCCAGGTTGGAGAGAGTTTCATGTCGGACACCGGGGGAATCGCGACCGAGCGCCTGCGCAGCTTCATCGAGCGGGTCGAGCGGCTGGAGGAAGACCGTGCCAACCTGAACGCGGATATCCGTGAGGTCTATGCCGAGGCGAAGTCTGCAGGGTTCGACGCAAAGACCATGCGTCAGCTCATCCGGCTGCGGAAACTCGAGCCCGCCGAACGCCAGGAGCAGGAGCATCTGCTCGAGGTCTATCGCAACGCGGTCGGCGTCTAGGAGGACTAGCGGTGGCGGGCTGATTCGACGACCGGAGGGTCTCGAACGTCCGACTGCCGCACGGTTTCGGCGGCGCGTTTTTTAGGGTTCGGGTACCAACATCGAGATATCTCGATGGGGCAACCTACACGGGAGCGTTGGTGCCGTTCCGTTAGGTCGGGCGATATCTTAATAAGAATCCAGCGGGCACGGCCTTTGCCGAATCTCGGCGAAACCAATTTCGAACTGTTCTCTCCCTTTCATTGTCCTATTCAGAGATTAGCCCGGCGTTTGCCGGGTCCTTTTTCCTGACTGGACGATGCGGGTGCGGGTTACTGCGCCGCCTGGGCCTGGGGCGCGTTCGGGCCGCGGAAGGCACGCAGCAGTGCATCCTCCTCGGCCTTGGCCTTGGTCAGGTGCTCGTCCTTCACGTGACCGTAGCCGCGGATATGTTCCGGGATTGAAGCGATCGCGACCGCCAGGTCGTGGTTACCCCGGTTGAGCCCGTCGCAGATCTCGTTGATCGCCGTCTCATACTCGGCAATCAGCTGCCGCTCGCGCTTGCGTTCGGCGCTGTAGCCGAACGGGTCGAACAGACTGCCGCGCAGGAATTTCATTCCGGCCAGCAACCGAAAGGCGGTCATCATCCACTGACCAAACTCCTGCTTCTCTTGTTCGCCAGTCTCGGGGTCGCGCTTCGCGAACAGGGGCGGCGCCATATGGAACTTCAGCCTGTAATTGCCTTCGAACTGATCGGCGAGCTTACGGGCGAACTGGCCGTCCGTGTAGAGCCGCGCCACCTCATACTCGTCCTTGTAGGCGAGTAGCTTGAAGTAGTAGCGGGCGACGGCGCCGGCTAGGCCGACCTGGCCCTTGGCGCGCTCGCCCTCGGCCTTCTGGGCCCGCACGACTAGGTCTTTGTATCGCCGTGCGTAGGCCGCGTTCTGATAGGTGGTCAGGAAATGGATGCGGCGTTCGACCATGTCCTCGAGCTTGGTGGCGATATCTGGCGACTGCAGTCGCAGCGGCGTCACCGGCTCGGCCGCACGGCCGACTCGCGCCTCGTCAACGGCTGCCCGGCGGCCCCACAGGAAGGCCTCCCGGTTGAAGTCCACCGCCACAGCATTCAGCTCGATCGCTTGGTCGATGGCCGCACCCGAGATCGGAATCAGGCCCTTCTGCCAAGCGAAGCCAAGCATGAATAAATTGGTGGCGATGGAATCGCCGAGCAGCGCCGTCGCGTAACGGGTTCCGGCGACGAAGTTCGCCGCGGCCTCGCCGACGGCGACTTGGATCGTCTGGCGCATCTCCGGCGCATTCAAGTCGAAGTCTGGATCCCGAGTGAAGTCGCCGGTCACGATCTCATGGCTGTTGATTACTGCGCGCGTGTGCCCGGGCTGCATCCGCGCGACCGCGTCCGTGCCCGCGGCGACCACCAGGTCGCAGCCGAGAACCAGGTCGGCGCTGCCGGCCGCGATTCGCACCGCGTGCAGATCCTCCGGTGCCTTGCCGATGCGCACATGGCTGATGACGGCGCCGCCCTTCTGGGCGAGGCCGGTCATGTCCAGCACTGACACACCCTTGCCTTCAATATGGGCGGCCATGCCGAGCAGAGCGCCGATCGTCACGACGCCGGTGCCGCCGACGCCGGTGACCAGGATGCCGTAGGGATTGATTAGGCGGGGGAGGGTGGGCTCAGGCAGTTCAATGCCGTCGAACGCCGTGTTGGCGCCGGCCGGGGTGGCGGTGTCAGGGGTACGCAGACGCCCGCCCTCGACGGTGACGAAGCTGGGGCAGAAGCCCTTCAGGCAGGAGAAATCCTTGTTACAGCTCGACTGGTCGATGGCCCGCTTGCGGCCGAACTCGGTCTCGACCGGCACGACGGACAAGCAATTCGACTGGACCGAGCAGTCGCCGCAGCCCTCGCATACCGCTTCGTTGATCATGACCCGTCTGGCCGGATCGGGGAAGGTGCCACGCTTGCGTCGCCGGCGCTTCTCGGCGGCGCAGGTCTGGTCATAGATCAGGACGGAGACCCCGGGGAATTCGCGCAGATCGCGCTGCACCTGGTCTAGGTCGTCGCGATGATGGATGCTGACCCCGTGGGCGAAGGGAGCGCGGGTCGGATACTTGTCCGGCTCGTCGCTGACAACGGCGATGCGTCGGACTCCCTCAGCCTCAACTTGCCGAGTGATGGCGGGTACCGTCAACGGACAGTCGACCTGCTGGCCGCCGGTCATGGCGACCGCATCGTTGAACAGGATCTTATAGGTGACGTTCACATTGGCGGCGACAGCCTGACGAATGGCCATGTAGCCCGAGTGATAGTAGGTGCCGTCACCCAGGTTGACGAAGACATGCTGGGTGCCGCTGAACGGCGCCTGTCCGACCCAGGTCACGCCCTCGCCGCCCATATGGGTGAAGGTCTGGGTGTCGCGATCCATCCACAGCGCCATAAAATGGCAGCCGATGCCGGCAAGTGCCCGGCTGCCATCGGGGACCTTGGTCGAGCTGTTGTGCGGGCAGCCCGAGCAGAAATAGGGGATACGCTTCGCGCCCGGCGGCTGCTGCGCCATCGAGGCCTCCTTGGCCTCGAGGAAGGACAGCCTTTGTTCGATGGCGTCCGAGCTGTGCCATTGGGCCAGCCGTCGCGCGATAACCCGAGCGATCTGCGCTGGGCTCAGTTCGCCCGACGAAGGCAGAATCCAATCTCCGGCTTCGTCGAACTTACCAAAGACACGTGGGCGCATATTAGGCCGCCAGTTGTAGAGCTGCTCCTTGAGCTGGTTCTCGATCAGCGCGCGTTTCTCCTCGACGACGAGGATCTCTTCCATTCCCTCGGCAAAAGCGCGCGCACCCTCTCGTTCGAGCGGCCAAGGCATGGCGACCTTGTAGATGCTGATGCCGATGTCGACGGCCATTTCTTCACTGATGCCTAGGTCATCCAAGGCCTGGCGTACGTCGAGATAACTCTTGCCCGTGGTGACGATGCCGAGATGCTTTTTCGGGCTGTCGATAACGGTCTTGTCGAGACGATTCGTTCGGGCGAAAGCCAGAGCGGCGTAGAGTTTGTGTTTGTGGAGGCGCTCTTCCTGGGCCAGGAAGTCGTCTGGCCAGCGGATGTTTAGGCCGTCCTCGGGCATCATGAAGTCCGTCGGCAGCGAAACCTGGATCCGGTGCGGATCGACATGCACCGAAGCGGAGCTGTCGACGGTCTCGGCGACGGTCTTGTAGGCGACCCAGCAGCCGGAGTAGCGCGACATAGCCCAGCCATAGATGCCGAGATCGAGGAACTCCTGCACCCCGGCCGGGTTCAGCACCGGAATCATGGCGTCGACGAACGCATATTCGGACTGATGGGCGGTGGTGGAGGACTTGCAGGTGTGGTCGTCGCCGGCGAGCAACAGCACACCGCCGTGGGGGGAGGTTCCGGCGAGGTTGCCGTGCTTGAACACGTCGCCCGAGCGGTCGACCCCGGGCCCCTTGCCGTACCACATGGCGAAGACGCCCTGCTTTGTTGCGTCGGGATAGAGGTTCAACTGCTGGGTGCCCCACACCGCGGTGGCCGCCATGTCCTCGTTTACGCCGGCGCGAAACACGATGTCGTTGCGTTCGAGGAACGGCTTGGCCCGCTGCATCTGCTGATCGAGTGCGCCCAGCGGCGAGCCGCGATAGCCGGTGACATAGGCGGCCGTGTTCAGGCCGGCTGCGGCATCGCGCTGGCGCTGGATCATCGGCAGGCGGACCAGTGCCTGGGTACCGGTGAGATATACGCGTCCCGATTCGAGGGCGTATTTGTCGTCGAGGCTGACGGCGGTCTCGGCCATGAATGTCTCTCCTTGATCGGCACACGGATGGCGTCCCGGACAGAAATGTAAGCATTACTGTCCTATTTGTCTATTCTCTCCCGATCATTCGTGCATTCATTTGCGAGACGGGTTTGCCTCCCCATTGAGCGCGGATCACCGGGTGGGGTGCAATTGCGGCTGCGCTCATCTATATCAACGGCGATGCCCGCGCGTTTTCGGCACGGGGCGAGATGACGGAAAATCGCGAAGCCATGACAGTTCTTCTCACCGGTGCGGCCGGTTTCATCGGTATGCATGTCAGCCTCGCCCTGCTCGAGCGCGGCGAGACCGTGGTCGGCATCGACAACATGAACGACTACTACGATGTGAGCCTCAAGGAGGCCCGCCTGGCGCGGCTGACGTCAAATGAGAACTTTTCATTCGTGCGCGGTGATATCGCCGCCCTCGATACGGTGACGGCGGCGGCCAGGGGCGTCGACCAGATCGTCCATCTTGCGGCCCAGGCGGGGGTGCGCTACAGCCTCGAGAATCCGGGTGCCTACATCCAGGCCAACATCGTCGGCCACATGAACATGCTCGAGGTTGCGCGCGGCCTCGGCGATCGCCTTCGCCACATGGTCTATGCCAGTTCCTCGTCGGTCTATGGCGGCAATACCGATCTGCCCTTCGCCGTTGAGGACCAGGTGGACAATCCCGTATCCCTCTACGCGGCGACCAAGAAATCCGACGAGCTGATGAGCAACGCCTATGCTGTTACCTTCGGCATTCCGCTGACGGGCCTGCGTTTCTTCACGGTCTACGGCCCCTGGGGCCGGCCGGACATGTCTGCCTATATCTTCACACGGAAGATCATCGCGGGCGAGCCGATCCCCGTGTTCAACCATGGCGACATGCAGCGGGACTTTACCTACATTGATGATATTGTGGCGGGCGTGCTGGCGGTGCTCGATCTGCCTGCGAACATCGGCGACAACGGTGAGCCGCGCCACCGGGTCTACAATCTTGGCAACAACAATTCCGAGCAGCTGATGCGGTTCATCGGCGTCATCGAGGACGCGCTCGGCACCAATGCCGAGATCGACTTCCAGCCCATGCAGCCCGGCGACGTGCAGTCTACCTATGCCGATATCAACGCCAGCCAGCGCGACTTTGGCTTCGCACCCAGGACGCCGATCGATGTGGGGATTCGGAATTTCGTGGCCTGGTACCGAGAGTTCCACGCTTAGGCCATATACTGGCTACCCCTGCGTCCGTCCGTACAGCGCTTCGAGGCGAGCACCGTAGATCTCCTTGATGGCATGCCGCCGGATTTTCAGCGACGGCGTCATCAGCCCGTTCTCGGTGCTGAAGGCTTCTTCGGCGATGATGAAGCGGCGTACCTGCTCGATCTGGGATAGCCGTGCATTTGCCCGGTCAATCGCCGCTCGCAGCGCCTCGTGGAATGCATCGGAATCGGCGAGCGTCGCAGGGTTTGCGTCTCTGTCGTTCACCCCGGACCAGCTGCGGACGAACTCCGCGTCCGGTACCAGTACCGCCACCAGATGGGGCCGTTTGTCGCCGTAGACCATGGCCTGGTTGATCTCGGGCTCGAAGACCAGCGCGCCCTCGACCCGCTGCGGCGAGACGTTGTCACCGCCGGAGTTGACGATGATGTCCTTCTTGCGGTCGGTGATCTTGATGTAGCCATCGGCGTCGAGGAGGCCGATGTCGCCGGTGTGCACCCAGCCGTCCTGCAGGGTCTTGGCGGTCAGGTCGGGTGCGTTCCAGTAGCCCTGCATTGTGAGTTCGCCCCGTATTAGAATTTCGCCGTCCTCGGCGATCTTCACATCGACCCCAGGCAGGGCCGGCCCCACCGTGTCGATCTTGATCCTCGAGGGCGGGTTGGCGCTGACCACGGGGGCCGTCTCGGTCTGGCCATAGCCCTGAAGCAGCCGTACCCCCAGCGATAGGAAAAAGACACCGATGTCGTAGTTGAGCGGCGCACCGCCTGATACGAAGGCTTTGAGCCGGCCACCGAACCTTTCGGCGACCTTCCTGCGGACCAACTTCTCGAGCAATGCGTCCTGCAATCGCTCGATCAGTGACAGGCTCGATACGCCATCTTCATACCGCTTGATTCCCAGCGCGACGGCCTTGCGGAACAGTGCTTCCGACGCCCCGCCCTTGCGGGTGACACCGGCCATGATCCGCTGATGCATGGATTCATAAAGCCGGGGCACGGCGGTCATGATCGTCGGGTGCATCTCGGCCATATTGGCGGCCAGCTTGTCGACGCTTTCGGCGTAGTAAATCTGGGCGCCGATCGTGATCGGGAAGTGTAGGCCGGCCGTATGCTCGTAGGAATGACTGAGCGGGAGGAAGGACAGGAACCTCTCGTCGTCGAGCTCCAGCATGCCGTCCGTTTCGAAAAGGTGGTACGCGCCGGTGCAGTTACACAGGATCGCGCCGTGCGAGAGCATCACGCCCTTGGGCGCGCCGCCGGTGCCGGAGGTGTAGATCAGGCAGGACGTATCTGTCCGCTGGGTCGCTGTGATTGTGTCCGCGACGTCGTCCGGGGTCTTGGCGCCGGCATCATGCAGATCGCGCCAGTTGATGATCGAGACGCCATCGCTCTCGCCCCCTGCACCCTCCATGGTTACCACCGTCTTGATCGAGCCGGTGTTACGGATCGCCGGCAGCAGCCGCTCGGCCAGCCTCGCATTCGACACGATGGCGACGCGCGGATCGCTGTCCGCGATGATGTGGATGTGGTCGGCGACCGTATTAGTGGTGTAGGCGGGCACGGTGATGGCCCCGGCGGACATGATGGCGAGGTCAGCGAGCCCCCATTCGGGGCGGTTCTCGGAGACCAGCATGACCCGGTCGCCCCGCTTGACGCCGAGACGGCGCAGGCCGCGCGAGACGGCACTCACCGTGTCGCGTGCTTCGGCCCAGCTGATCGGCTGCCAGGCGTTATAGCGCTTGGCCCAGAGCATCGGCGTGTCACCACGTTCCCCGGCCTTCTCGAAGAACGCCTGGGGCAGATTCTGCCAGCCTTCGTATCGTTCGGCGTAGTCCATGCCCAATGCCCTATTATCTGCACCGGCCGTTCCGGTGAAGCGCCCGGCCAGCAGGGCCGCACGTTGATGTGAAATACCGGATCCGCGCTTGTTGAAGTCCTCAATGGACCCTATCTCTTAGTAGGATACAAGGAGCTGTTCGCATGTCCATAAATGTCCAACATCCCGACCGGGTCCGGGCCCACGAGGGGAGCCCCGCACGCGGCAAGCGCGAGAAGCTTCCGGAGTGGGATCTGTCCGACCTGTTCCCGTCACCTGACAGCTCCGAACTGGCCGACGCGATCGCCGGCGCTCGCAAGGACGCTCGCGCATTCGAACAACGCCACCAAGGCAAACTGTCGGAGCTTGGCGGGGATGCGCTGGCCAGGGCCATAATAGAATACGAGGCGATCGACGAAGCCCTGACGCGAGTCATAAGCTATGCGGGCCTGCTTTATGCCGGGGACATGACCAATCCCGAGAATGGCCGGTTTATGCAGTCGATGCAGGAGACGGTGACCGAGATCTCGGCGCATCTACTTTTCTTTGCCCTCGAGATCAATCGGATCGAGGACGACCGGCTCGAGGTCCAGCTGGCGGAGTCCGGAGCGCTTCGCCGCTTCGCGCCCTGGTTACGCGACAGCCGGGTCTATCGAGATCATCAGCTCGATGATCAGCTCGAGAAGCTGCTGCTCGAGAAGAGCGTCGCCGGCCGCGCGGCCTGGAACCGGCTGTTCGACGAGACCATGGCGGACCTGCGCTTCGACGTGGCGCTGCCCGACGGCACGCGCGAGATGACCAGCGCCGAGGTTCTCAATCTCCTGTCCGATAGCGACGGCGCCGTGCGCAAGGCCGCGGCCAAGTCCCTCGGTGCCGTCCTCGGGGCGAATGCGCGGACCTTCACCCACATCACTAACACCCTGGCCAAGGACAAGGAGATCGAGGACAAGTGGCGCGGCTATGCGCGCCCGGTCTCGAGCCGAAACCTCGCCAACGTGGTCGAGGACGGGGTTGTCGACGCGCTGGTCTCGGCCGTGCGCGGCGCCTATCCCGATCTGTCCCACCGATATTACGCGCTCAAGGCGAAGTGGTTCGGCGTGGACCAGCTCGACTACTGGGATCGCAATGCCCCGCTGCCTGACGATGACGACACGCTGATCGGTTGGAATGACGCGGTAACCAAGGTGCTCGATGCCTATGGTGCCTTCTCGCCCGACCTCGCGGACGTGGCCCGCAACTTCTTCGATAATGCCTGGATCGATACGCCGGTGCGGCCAGGCAAATCGCCGGGCGCCTTCGCCCATCCGACCGTACCGAGTGTGCACCCGTATCTGCTGCTCAACTACCAGGGCAAGACCCGCGACGTGATGACCTTAGCCCACGAGCTGGGGCACGGGGTGCATCAGGTCATGGCGGGTGGGCAGGGCCACCTGATGTCGGACACGCCGCTGACCCTGGCCGAGACAGCTTCGGTGTTCGGCGAGATGCTGACCTTCCGGAAGCTTTTGGCAGAAGCGGAAGATCCGAAGCTGCGCAAGACGATGCTCGCCTCCAAGGTCGAAGACATGCTCAACACCGTGGTTCGCCAGATCGCCTTCCACGAATTCGAGAGGCGCCTACATGACAAGCGCGTCGAGGGCGAACTGCTGACCGACGAGATCTGCGAGATCTGGATGGACGTTCAGGCCGAGAGCCTCGGCCCGGCGATCCGCTTTGAGGACGAGTATAAATACTTCTGGACCTACATCCCCCACTTCATCCACTCGCCCTTCTATGTCTATGCCTATGCCTTCGGCGACTGCTTGGTGAACTCCCTCTACGCGGTCTATGAAAATGCGGAGGACGGATTCGCAGATCGCTATCTCGACATGCTGCGGGCCGGCGGCACCCTGCGCCACAAGGAGCTTCTAGCGCCGTTTGGGCTCGACGCCTCCGACCCGACTTTCTGGCAGCGCGGACTGGGCATGATCTCCGTCCTCATCGACCAGCTCGAGGCACTCGACGGGTGAGGGCGGGCTGCGGCACATGAGCGACGATGCGCGTTCGACTGTTCGCGGGCGGGTTGGCCGCTACGGCCGGGTCGGCGCCGCCGTCGGTGGTGCAGCCTTTCGTCTGGCCGGGCAACGCTATCTCGGGCGCCCGGCGGACCCCGAGCGCAACGCTGCTGATCTGAAGGCGGCCCTCGGCGGGCTCAAGGGACCGCTAATGAAGGCGGCGCAGATCCTGGCGACGATCCCCGATGCGCTGCCCGCGGACTATGCTCGTGAACTGTCGGAGCTCCAGGCGAACGCGCCGCCCATGGGTTGGCCGTTCGTGCGCAGACGGATGGCCGCAGAATTGGGCGAAGACTGGCGCGACCGGTTTGCGGTGTTCGACCGCAACGCCGCGCGGGCCGCGTCCCTCGGCCAAGTGCACAGGGCCACAGGCCATGACGGTGCGGCGCTGGCCTGCAAGTTGCAATATCCGGACATGGCCTCGACGGTGGCGGCCGACCTGAATCAGCTCAAGCTCGTCTTCGCGGTCTATCGCCGATACGATTCGGCCATCGACCCAAGCCAGATTCATGCTGAGCTCGTCGAGCGCCTAACGGAGGAACTCGACTATGGCCGTGAGGCCCGGCACACACGGCTCTACGGCGCGATGCTGGCGGACGAGCCTAGTGTGCATGTGCCGCGGGTGATGGATCATTTGTCTAGCACGCGGCTCCTGACCACCGGATGGCTCGAGGGTCAGCCCATGGCGGATTTCGCCGCATCGGCCGGTCCGGCGCGGCGCGAGGCCGCGGCGCTGAACATGTTCCGTGCTTGGTACGTGCCCTTCTACGGCTACGGAGTAATTCACGGCGACCCGCATCTGGGGAATTACACGGTCAATGCCGATGCCTCCATCAACCTGTACGACTTCGGCTGCATTCGGGTTTTCCCGCCCAGTTTCGTGCGTGGCGTGATCGAGCTCTACCACGCGCTGCGCGACGACGACCGAGACCGGGCGGTGCACGCCTATGAGAGCTGGGGTTTTTCGGACATCTCAAGCGAACTGCTCGACGCCCTGAACATCTGGGCGCGGTTCCTGTACCGGCCACTGATGGAAGACAAGGTGCAACGCATCCAGCAATCAGAGTCCGGCCTGTATGGCGCAAATGTCGCGCACCAGGTGCAGGCGAGGCTCCGTGACCTCGGTGGCGTGACGCCGCCGCGCGAGTTTGTGCTGATGGACCGGGCTGCCGTGGGTCTTGGTTCCGTGTTTCTGCGCCTGCGGGCCGAGCTCAATTGGCACCGGGTCTTCCACGAGCTGATCGAGACCTTTGATATGAACGATCTCGAGGCCCGGCAGGCGAGGATGCTTGCGGCCCACGATCTCGAGGCGCCGAGCGCGTCCGGATAGCGCCGCCAGACGGTGATCGTCGACGGTCTGTCCTAACCGCTAGGCCGCTTTCGGACTGTCCGTGTCGACGCTCTCGCTGGTGACGGTTAGCGCGCCGTCGAGGGTGCGATCGACCGTGTCGGTGATGTAAGCTACGAGGTCGGGCTCCACCGGCGTGCGGTAGATGAATTTGCGTACGAAGTAATAAAAGACGGCGGCGTGGATGTTCCACGCAGCCTCAATCTCCAGTGCCGAAATCGGCACGGTGTCCGGGTCCGGTGCGCCCGCTGCGGCACGAATCTCCGTAGCGACCGGGATCAGAAGCCGGTGCTCCAGCAATTCGATGTAACGTCGGTTGATGTCTTCGCCGGTAAGGCCCGCGAACATGTAGATACGGATCCACTCATAGGTCAGGGCTTCGCTGGCATAGGCGTCGTAGAAGCCGATCAGCCGGTCGCGCAAGAGAATGTCGCGGTCGGCGATCAGCTCCTCCCATTCGCTCTTCCAGCGGCCGATGAACACCTCGTCGTAGACCCGCTCGATCAGATCCTGCTTGGTTGGGAAATACCGGTAGAGCAGGGGCTGGGATATTCCCAGCCGCTGAGCCAGCTCTCGGGTCTGGCCCGCGAAGCCCACCTCAGCGAAGAACTGGATGGCGCCGTCGACTATCAGCCGCTCGCGTTCGGCTGGTGCAAAACGCTGGCGTTTCGAACTGTCGGCCGTCTTGGTCGTCGTCGATGCCATGCCTGACCTTCCCGTGAGTGCCGAAGGGGCTCAGGCCGCGTCGGGCTCGATTCCTTCGGCTTTGCCGCCGGCCTTGGACGAGTAGTTTCGGTCAATATACCAGCAGACATAGTCGTACATCGTCGTCGGTTCATACTTCAGCTCTTCCCCTGGTTCGGCGAAATCGGCCGGATCGGCCAACGTGTCGGGTGCGGCGTCGAAGAACGTGGCCATGGAATAGCGGTCGCTTTCGGGCGGTATGACGCGGTGCGGCGAGGCGATGAAGCGGCCGTTCGACCAAAGGTTCAGGAACTCACCGGTGTTGATGACGAGGGCGTCCTTGTTGAATCCGGCAGGCAGCCAGTTACCCTGCGGGGTCAGGACCTGCAGGCCTGCAACCCTGGTGAGCGGCAGGATCGTAAGGAATGAGTGGTCGCTGTGGGGTGAGATGCCGAACTGATTGTCCTCTGCATCGACTGCGGGATAGTGGGCGTTTCGCGTCCACATAATCGGCTCCTCGAAATGCTTGTCGAAGAAGTCGATGGGTTTGCCCAGCGCAAGCGCGTAGAGCGGTACGATCTTGCGGCCAAGATCAGCGCATGCATACTGATAGCGGACCATTGGCTCGCGAAACCCTTCGATGTCCGGCCATTTGTTCGGGCCGGTGAACCGGACTCCGTCGCGGACATAGGGGTGGTCGTCGGGGCGGTCGAGACATAGGACGAGGGTTTCGTTGAGATCCTGCTTGGTGTTCTCGTTGATCTTCGAGGTGACGTAGACGGTGGATTTCGGCGCGATATAGCCGACCGACGTCTCGTCAAATTTGTATGCGGCCTTTTCCTCGGCTGTCAGTTTGAAGAACTCCTTCAGCGCGCCATAGGCGTCGTCGATCACTTGGCTGTCGATCCCGTGATTGATGACGACATAGAAGCCGATGGTCTCTTGGATGAACTTGATATTGGCCGCCAGCTGCTTGGCCGCGCCGGCCTCGCCTGCGAGATAGGGACCCATGTCGAGTACCGGGATAGACTCGAACTCGTCGGCCTTGTCGACGTTGCGGTAATCAAAGATTTCGGCGCTGCTCATGGTTCGTCTCTGGGGTTGGTTTCCATTATTTATCGTTTGATAAATAAATGCGGCTGCCGGGTCAAGTTTATTTATCAGGCGATAAATAATGGTTACGCCCTACTCGGCGGGCCGCCCCAGCCAACCAACCCAGGCGGCGCACATCGCTAGGGACTGTGTACCAAAGATGACCCAAGCGAGAGGCAGGTGAGTGTTGCTCGTCAGCGCCCCAACCAGCAGGGTCGCGATCGCGGCCGTGCCATACTGCACCAATCCGTTGATCGAGGCCGCCGTGCCCGAATAGTCGGGGCGGACGCTGACCGCGGCGGCCATGACCGAAGGGAAAGCGAACGCCAGACCGATCCCGAAGAGCGACATGGGTGCGATCGCCGCTAGCGGCGTAAGCACGCCGGCGAGCGGAAGCGCCAGATACAGCACCGCCCCGAGCAGGCCGATGAAAGTGCCGAGAACGATCATCCGGTTTACCCCGATCTTGCCCGTCAACCATATGGCGCTGGCATAACCGAAGAAGGCGCCGAGCGTGCCGGTGAGCATGAGATAGCCGAACCGGTCAGGGGCGACGCCGTAACTCTCAATCAAGACCACCGGAACCCCGGCGAACCAAGCGAACATTCCGCTGGCAATGAAGCCAATATTGAGGCTGTAGGCGACGAAGGTCCGTTCGCCGATCAAGACCCGGTAACCGGCAACGAGTGCACGGAGATTGCCGAGCAGGTTTGCCCCCTGAACGACGTTCGTTTCGGCCATCCACAGCGCGCAGTAGGTGAACAGAATCGCGCCCATGGTCGCGAGGAAGATAAAGGACGCTTGCCAGCCGAACTGGGTGTGGAGATAGCCGCCGATCGCCGGTGCAGTCGCGGGCGCGAAAACCATGACTGTCGAGATGATTGCCAGTGCCCGGGCGGACTGCTTGCGGTCGTAAAGGTCGCGCACTATAGACCGGACCATCACCATGGAGCCCGCGGCGCCGATGCCCTGAGCGATTCGGGCAAAGGCCAGCATTGTCATCGAGGTCGATCCGGCGCAGGCGAGGCTGGCGAGGACATAGATGGCCAGAGCCCAGAGCAGGGTTGGTCGGCGGCCAAAACGGTCGGACACGCCGCCGTAGAAGAGCTGCGCAATGGCGTAGGGAATCAGGAATGCGATCAGGGATCCCTGGACCGAGGTCGAGGGCACGTCGAAGGCCCGGCCGATGTCCGGAATGGACGGCAGGAACAGATTATAGGCAATAGCGCTGCTGGAGATCAGCACTGTTAGCAGCGAGATCGTCGGTGGGCGGCGGGGAATGGCGTGACTCCGTTGGGTGTGAGCGTGCTGAGCCCTAGCGCACCAGCATGTCGGCTTCGGACACGTGCGGGATCTCTTCGTCGGACCCGGTGAAGGTACACGTCACCTTGTTGGAGCCGTAGATCCAGAGGATCACCATGGGCTCGTCGACCATGTTGCGAAAGCAATACTCTACCCCGTCGGTGACATAGTTCATATCGTAGGTGCGTAGCTCGGTCGTCTCGCCGTCGATCTCAGCCTCGGTGCGACCCGACAGGAGGGTGACCTGCTCATCACAGTTATGCTTGTGGAGTGACGCCGAATGGTTGACGGGAAATGAGCTAATGCCGGTGGTGAACGCCGCATCGGGGCGGATAGGCGCGACGACCAGCGGCGTGTTAGCGACACCGCCGCCGCGCTCGAGGGTGAGCGTTTCGGCGAATTTTAGGATAACATTCTCGGACATGGCAGTCCCCTGATCTGACGCGGCCATGCCGAATCGCGATCGTTCTTCATTTGAGCAGCAGCCCCGTTCTGACATTCACAAGTCCCGTGAACTAGGCCGCTTGCTCTGCGTGCTGCAGCGCGGCATATTCCCTCCGCGCCGATTTGGGGCATAGGCGGGGATACCATCCTCGCGTGAATTGGTTCGAACCGAGGTTCTTCTTATCATGAAGATCGCGATTGCAAAGGAGCGCCGCCCGCACGAACGCCGTGTTGCTGCGACTCCGGATACGATCAAACGCTACCTGCAGTGGGGCTTCGACGTGACTGTCGAGAGTGGCGCCGGCGAGGGGGCATCGATTTCTAATGCCGACTACGGCGAGGCTGGTGCGACCATAGTGTCAGGCCGCGCCGAGGCGCTGGCGGGTGCCGACATTGTGCTCAAGGTGCAGCGCCCGCTGACCAAGGTGGAAAGCGATGACGGCCTGTCGGACGTGCCCGAGGGCGCGATGCTGATCGGGCTTCAGAATCCCTACGGTGATCCGTCGGGTGTCGAGGCATACGCGAAGCGCAATATCACGGCGTTTTCCATGGAGATGCTGCCGCGCATTAGCCGTGCCCAGTCGATGGATGTACTGAGTTCTCAGTCGAATCTTACCGGCTACAAGGCGGTTATCGACGGCGCCGCCAACTATGGTCGCGGCATGCCGATGCTGATGACCGCCGCGGGCCGCATCAACCCGGCCAAGGTCTTTGTCATGGGCGCCGGTGTGGCCGGCCTTCAGGCGATCGCCACCGCACGCCGCATGGGCGCGATCGTGTCGGCGACCGACGTGCGCATGGCCGCCAAGGAAGAGGTGGAAAGCCTCGGTGCTGCCTTCGTCATGGTTGAGCCGGACGAGGGCGACACAGGTCAGACGGCCGGCGGTTATGCCAAGGAGATGTCCGAGGATTACAAGCGCCGCCAGGCCGAACTGGTCGCGGGCCACATCAGGGACCAGGACATTGTCATCACGACGGCCCTGATCCCCGGACGTCCGGCACCGGTGCTGGTCAATGACGATATGGTGGCGTCGATGAAACTCGGTTCGGTGATCGTCGATATTGCTGCGGAGCAGGGCGGCAACTGTACCCAGACGAAGCCTGGTGAGAAGCACACGACCGATAATGGCGTGACAATCCTAGCGGAGCTCAACCTGCCCTCGCAGCTGGCGGCCGATACCTCAGCGCTGTATGCGCGCAACCTGCTGAACTTCATCGAGCTTATGGTCGACAAGGACGAGAAGAAGATCGCCATCGACTGGGAAGATGAAATCATCGTCGGCACCTGCCTGACGCGCGACGGCAAGGTCGTGCATCCGGCGCTGGTGCCGGCCGAGGGCGCTTCGGCTGCCCCCGCCGAAGAGGCGGATGAAGCCGGTGGCGACGACGACACTCCATCCGAGCTAGGAGTCTGATCATGGATCCTTCGACCCTTGCCGAAAACGCCGCCCGGCTGGCCAGCGAGGCGCAGGGTATCGTAGAAAGCGCCGGCGCGCTTGCCCAGGACGCGACGCAGCTGGCACTGGCCCAGACTTCGGGTGGTGGCGACCCCTTCGTGTTCCTGTTCACCGTGTTCGTGCTGGCCGTCTTCGTTGGCTACTACGTCGTTTGGAGTGTTACCCCGGCGCTGCATTCGCCGCTGATGGCCGTGACCAATGCAATCTCGTCGGTGATCATTGTCGGCGCGCTGATTGCGGCGGGCCCGAACGAGTGGAATATCTCCAAGACCTTCGGGTTCATCGCCGTGATTCTTGCGTCGGTGAACATTTTTGGCGGATTTATCGTGACGCAGCGCATGCTCTCGATGTTCCGCGCGAAGAAGTAGCGGAGTGCCGGACATGTCCGCTTCAATAACAGCTTTCGCATATCTGATCGCCAGCGTCTGTTTCATCATGGCGCTGCGTGGGCTCAGCTCGCCCAAGACTGCGCGTATGGGAAATGTCTATGGCATTGCCGGCATGGTGATAGCCATCCTTACTACCCTAGCGCTGCCCGGCGTGACGTCGCTCGGAACCATCGCGCTGGGTATCGCCATCGGCGGTGCCATTGGCGCGCTGATTGCGCTGAAGATCGCTATGACCGCGCTGCCGCAGCTAGTTGCGGCCTTTCATTCGCTTGTCGGCCTAGCCGCGGTGTTTGTGGCCGGGGCAGCATTCTTCTCGCCCGAGGCCTATGGTATCGGCACGGTCGGTGACATCAAGATCGCGAGCTTGATCGAGATGTCGATCGGCACGGCTATCGGCGCCATTACCTTCACCGGCTCAATCATTGCCTTCGGTAAGCTGCAGGGCATCCTGCCGGGCAAGCCCTTGGTCTTCCCCGGGCAGCATATGGTTAACTTGGGCCTCGGCATCGCGCTCTTGCTGTGCGTGGCTTGGTTGTCGATTAGCCAGTCGGAGACCGCGTTCTGGGTGATCGTCGCCCTGTCGCTGGTGATCGGCATCTTGATTATCGTCCCGATCGGCGGCGCCGATATGCCGGTGGTCGTGTCGATGCTCAACTCCTATTCGGGCTGGGCCGCGGCCGGCATTGGCTTCACGCTCGGCAACCCGGCGCTGATCATCGTTGGCGCGCTGGTCGGTTCCTCGGGCGCGATCCTCAGCTACGTTATGTGCAAGGGCATGAACCGCTCTTTCTTCAACGTGATCCTTGGCGGCTTCGGCGGTGAGACCGCGGCGCCGGGCATGGAGGACCTGGGCGACCGTACGGTACGCCAAGGCGCGGCCGATGACGCGGCGTTCATCATGGAGCAGGCCGACAAGGTCATCATTGTGCCGGGCTACGGCATGGCGGTAGCTCAGGCGCAGCACGCACTGGCCGAGATGGCGCAGGTGTTGGAAGAAAAGGGCGTGGACGTGCGCTACGCGATCCACCCCGTGGCTGGGCGCATGCCGGGGCACATGAACGTTCTGCTGGCTGAGGCGAGCGTGCCCTATGACGTCGTCTTCGAACTCGATGAGATCAACTCGGACTTCTCCTCGACCGACGTGACCTTCGTCATCGGGGCGAACGACATCACTAACCCAGCGGCCAAGACCGACAAGACGAGCCCGATCTACGGGATGCCGGTTCTGAATGTTGAGGAATCCGGCACGGTACTGTTTATCAAGCGCTCGCTCGCGTCGGGCTATGCCGGCATCGATAACCCGCTCTTCTATGAGGACAACACGATGATGCTCTTTGCCGATGCGAAGAAGATGTGCGAGGACATTGTCAAGGCGCTTAAGGGTGGCGGCCACTAAACAATGTAACGCTCGGTCTTTTCCGCTCCGTGAAACGTAAAACGCACGACCTTTAGGGGTCGTGCGTTTTCGTTTGTACTGAAACTCAGCAGAGGTGTTGGCGCGCGGCTAAAAGCCTTCGCGTTCCTTGCGTTTGCGCGCGAGCTTGCGAGCCCGACGAACCGCCTCCGCCTTTTCGCGGGCGCGCTTTTCCGACGGCTTCTCGTAGGAGCGCCGGAGCTTCATCTCGCGAAATACGCCTTCGCGCTGCATTTTCTTCTTCAGCGCCTTCAGCGCCTGGTCGACATTGTTGTCACGAACTACGACCTGGACGATAGGAATCACCCCCTTCCGCACATCTTGGCTCGAAACCCGCACAAATAAGCGGTTTTTTGTGCCGTCCCCGACGGGGAGGCGCTTCCTAGCACGGGATTGCGGAAAAAGCCATATTCGCGGGCGTTCCCTTATGGAAAAACCGTCTTATTTTGGCTCTCCCATCTACCCGGTACGACAAATTGGGCTTGCCGGCGCGATGGCGGCACCATCGCGGCTCAGGCATCTGGATGGGAGAACCGATGTGGCGATACGGCCGATTTCAGGAACATCTATAAAGTCGCTGATACTCGCATGCCTGTTTGCCCTCTTCTCAGCGCCTGCGCTGGCGCAGACGGATGCGGCGGCTAAGCGCAGTGCCGACAGGCTCTCCTTTGACTGCACGGAGATTTCGTTTGATTATTTTGAAGAGTCGGTCCTAACCCGCGAGGTGGAGAATATCATCCAGGCCATCCCCGGATTCAGGACTTCCAGGTGCTCAACGACAAAGGCAACCACTTAATTGGCGGCTATCGCGGGGGCGTGATCCCCGATATAGCGAGCGCGCGCGACCGGGCTATCCGGCTGTTCCGGTCGTTTAAGAGCGCGTCCAACTTGAGCGCCGTCGAAGCGCTGGAAGTCGCGGTCAAGCTTTACGTGAAGCTGGGGGAGAAGGTCTCGATTTACATCTTCGGCGACGACTATACGGAGTCCCCTTCCGGCCCGGTGATAGCGACCCTGTAGCGGCCCAACACCAGCCGGGTGACCGGCGACCCGGAGGCGCGGCTGCACACGATAGGGTTTATATCGCCGTAGACCTTAGGTCGGTTCGAGAACTTGATGCACGAGGTCGCGCAGCAGAATAACGGGACCTTCATCGCTCTACCGAGATGAGGCCTGCTACCTCCGTGCGGCCCGTGGATCGAGGGCGTCTTGTAGCCCGTCGCCGAAGAAGTTGAAGGCCATCACCGTCATGAAGATGATTGCGCCGGGCCAGATGGCGAGCGCCGGGGCGCGGGTCGCCAGTTCCTGGGCGTTGGTCAGCATGTTGCCCCAGCTGGGGATGGGCGGTTGGATGCCGAGGCCCAGGAAGCTGAGGACCGATTCGAGCAGTATCACCGTACCGATGGATAGCGTCGTGGCGACGATGATCGGCGAGACGATGTTTGGAAGAATATGACGCAGCATGATGGCCGAAGGTCGGGCGCCCATGGCTTCGGCGGCGCGGACGAACTCGCGCGAACGGACCGTCAGCGTGCCGGCGCGGACCAGCCGGGCGACCGTGGTCCAGCCGACTAGCGCGATGATGAAGACGATCCGGTAAAGGCTCGCCATCTCGGAGTTGGCAATGTCGGCGGGGATGCCGGCCTTTTGCAGGTCCACCGCCGTGAGGATGATCAGAAGCGGCAGCAGGGGCAGTGCGATCACCACGTCGGTAGTGCGCATCAGGAGCGAGTCGAGGCGCCCCCCATAGTAGCCGGCCATGAGGCCGATAAATATACCGATGGTCGCCGCACCGAGTGCCGCCATTAGCCCCACTAGGAGAGAGATGCGCCCACCATACAGCAGGCGGACGAGCACGTCGCGCCCGGCCTCGTCGGTGCCGAGCCAGTGTTCTGCGTTGGGCGGAGCATACTGGTTGAAGAGATCTACCCGGGTGGTGTCGACCCCGAGCAGCGCCTCGATGGCCGGCGCCAGCAGGGCCGCGAGCGCGATCACGGCGAGCAAGGCCGCGCTCGCCATGGCCGCCCGATTGCACCGTAAGCGGCGCCAGACCCGGATTGCGTTGGGTCTGTCGTCCCCGAGAGCGTGCGCCGCGACCGTCATGTCGGCTCCAAAGCGCGGAAGCTGATGCGGGGGTCGAGGACGGCGTAGGCGATGTCCGATAGGAAGTTGCCGATCAGGACGACAAGGGTCGCGAGCAGCAGGCCCACGAGGGCTAGGTTGAAGTCGTTGCCGAGGATCGAGTCGTAGATCAGCTTGCCCATGCCTAGATAGCCGAACATGGTTTCGGTGATGAGGGCGCCCGAGAAAAGCGTCCCGAAGTCGAGCGCGATAATCGTCGTGAGCGGCAGCATGGCGTTGCGCAGCCCGTGGCCGAAGACGGTGCGCCCGGGCCCAAGGCCCTTGGCCCGCGCCGTGCGGATATAGTCCTCGCGCAGCACCTCGATCATGGCGGCGCGTGCGAAGCGGGTGTAGCTGGCGAGGCTGGCAATGGTGAGCGTTACGACGGGCAAGACTAGAAACTCGAGCCGGGCGAACAGGCTCGCGTCCGGCGCGCCCATGCCGCCGGCGGGCAGCCAGCCGAGGGTAACGGCGAAGAGCATGATGAAGACCAACGCCAGCCAGAAGGGCGGGACCGAGATACCAGCGAAGCAGAAGAAGTTGATTGCGCCGTCGAGCCGTGACTGTGGCCGGGTCGCGGCGATGACGCCGAGCGGGATGGCCATCAGGATCGCGAAGATGGAGCTTAACCCCAACAGGACGACCGTATTGCCAAGGCGCGGTAGCAGGATTTCCATGACCGGGCGGTTATAGGTACGCGAGAAGCCCAGATTGCCGGTGAGCACGCTGCCCAACCAGTTAGCGTAACGCTCCCACAGGGGCAGATCGAGGCCGTGCAGGCGCTTCAAGCGTTCGCCGTCGGCTGGGGTCAGGTCCGGGTTTGACGCGATCATGATGTCGATGGGATCGCCCGGCATCAGCCCGATCAGCATGAAGACGATGAAGGACATCACCGCGAGGACCGTGGCAATGCCTATGAGCCGGCGGGTCAGGAAGGCGGGCATGGTCGAGGAATGCGTATTGGAGCGTTTGGTGGGAAACCCACTCCGCCCTTCAGGGAGGAGAGGGTGGTGAGCACAGCGAGCCGGGAGAGGTGGGTGGCTGCCATGTGCAGGGTTGCTTCCGGGGTGAACCGTTGCTCCCCCCACCTCACCCCGGCCCTCTCCGCCCCCATGGGGCAGAGAGGTACGCGCGGCGGGCGTGGCTTCTCGACGCTCACTCCACCGTCCAGTTCTCGATCCACAGGGTGCTTGGATACTGATGGCCTGTCGGAGTTACACCGAAGAGCCAGCGTGGCATGATGAAAGCGTTGGCGCGGAAGTAGAGCGGCAGGACCGGGAGTTCCTCGGCATAGGTCTGCTGGATGGTCGTCCAGTGGCGGTTTTGTGCGTCGGCGCCGCACTCCACCTCAACCCGGTCGATCGCCTCGTCCATGACCGGGTTTTGGAAGCCGGTATAGTTCTGGCCCGACCAGCCGTTTTGAGCCGTCGGGATCATGGTCGAGTGCAGGGTCGTACGCGGGATATTCTCCGGCGTGGAGAACCAGGCGAACATGGCCATGGCCGGGAACTCGCGCTGGCGGATAGTCTGGCCGAATAGTACCCGGGCCGGTTGGTTGCGGATGCGTAGGTCGACGCCGACGTCGCGCAGGTTCGACTGGATGACCTGCTCGACCAGTTCGCGCACCCGGTTGCCCGCGGTTGTCATGATTTCGAGCTGGAGGGGTTCGCCCGCCGCGTTGTGGCGGATGCCCTTGCGGGTGTCCGTCCAGCCGGCCGCATCGAGGAGTTTCCTCGCCATGGCGGCGTAATACGGATATTTGCGTACATCGTCGGTGTGCACGCTGTCCAACGGATGGACGAAGGTGTCGGCGACCGGCTGCTTGCTCTCGAACAGGCGTTCGCTGATCGTCTTGCGGTCGATCGCGTGGAGCAGCGCCCGGCGGACCCGGCGGTCGGCGAGGATCGGGTTGGCAAGGCGCAGGTCCACATGCTCGTAGAACAGCCCGGGCTTGAAGACCACGTTGAACCGGTCGCCGTGGCGTTTCTCGAAGGCGATCGCCTGGTCCAGAGAGATCCCGGTCTCGCCGGCGATATAGTCGATCTCGCCCGAAAGCAGGTTTGCTTCCAACGCCGCGGTGTTCTCGATGGTGCGCACGGTGATGCGCCTGAAGGCCGGCTTCTTGCCCCACCAAGTGGAATTCGGTTCGAGGGTGATCGTTGCGCCCGGCTCGACGCGTGAGATTCGGTAGGGCCCGAAGTAGAGCCCGGGCCGGGTCGGGTCCGTGTCGTAGGAGTTGCGCGACCGGTAGGCCGCAGGGTCCGCGGCGGCCTCGGCCTCTATATGGGCTGGCACCAGCTCGAAATCGTTGATCGCCTCGGCGCTGCAGGTACGCTTGTTCCAGAAGATGGTGAATCTCTGATCGTCATGGGCGACGATCTTCTCCATCCGTCGATAGAGTTCCTGATTGTTGACGCCCGCCGTCTCGTCGCGGCCGATTGCCCAGGTGAAGAGCACGTCCTTCGTGGAGACGGGCGTGCCGTCGCCCCAGGCTGCGCCCGGGCGGATTGTGTAGTCCACTTCCACGCCTTCCTCGCCGCCGGGCATGGTCCAGTCACGGATGGTGCCGGCCGCACGCGAAGGCAGCGTCTCGCAAAGCATGCAGATAAGCCTCCAGTCCGCGTCGTAGACGGTGAAGGGCCGCCGGGTCATGCCATTGACCAGGGACAGTACTACGTGGCTGGCAAGATTGGGGTGGAACCCCTGTGGGAACTGGCTGACCCCGATGACCAGCGTGTCCCTTGCAGATTTCGGGGCCTTGTCCTGCGCGTGAGCCGGCGCGGCGGCGTGTGCCGTTGCTAGGACTAAGGCGGCGATGACGATCCTGCTTTTGAACATAGCGCCCATTCTAGGCGAACGGACCCGCGAATGGACAATCAACAATCGGCGCCGGCGCGTGCAGTCCTGCGCCCCACCCGGCGGTTAGCCCATCGGCTTCCAGCCGTCCGGGTCGTGCAGATAGGCCTCGACGCTGTCGAGCTGTTCGGCCGAGAACGCGCCCTGTTCGCGCGCGGCGTCGAGCACATCCCACCAGGTGGCGAGCGCGTGGAGGCCGACGCCGAGCTCGTCCATGGTCGTCTGGCTTTCCGGGAAGATGCCGTAGTGGAACACGACATAGGTGTGCTCGACCGTGGCATCGGCGGCGCGCAGCGCGTCGACGAAGCGGACCTTGCTGCCGCCGTCGGTGGTCAGATCCTCGACCAGTAGGACCCGGGCGCCGGCCTCGAACGCCCCCTCGATCTGGGCCATCCGGCCAAAGCCCTTGGGCTCCTTGCGCACGTAGACCATGGGCTTGCCAAGCGCGACGGCTACGAAGGCCGCATAGGGAATTCCGGCCGTCTCGCCGCCCGCGACGACGTCTATATTGTCACGTCCGAGCTCGCGGTCGATCAGATCGATCGCATGGGCCGTCATGGCCTCGCGCGCTTCCGGAAAGGCGATGACCCGGCGACAGTCGATGTAACTCGGGCTGATCCGGCCGGAGGTGAAGGTATAAGGATCCTCGGGGCGGAAATTTACCGCACCGATCTCGAGGAGATAGTGTGCCGTGTTGCGCGCCGCGGCGGCCGCGGCCTCGCTGCCATGCACCATGTTTTCAGGACGTGCCATGGTCGTTCCCCGTTCTGTTTCTGTCATCGAAGATCGCGTGCGCTGGCACCGATACACACCGGAAAATAGCGGGTCCGCATGAGTCGCTACCCGGCTTGCCAGTTTCCCGTTCTGTGGAAAATTCTTCGCCTAGTGACGGTAGCGCGCGGGGCTGTCGGCGGTGATGTCGATGTCGCCGGGCACGGTTTCGGCGGTCGGGCTGGCCGCCTCGGCACCCGCGACCTTCTGGCTCTAGTCGAGCGCCCATTCCGAGCGTTCGAGTGCCATCATGATGCCGCGGGTTAGGTGGATGATCTGGTTACGGTTCAGCGGAACGTTCATGGTGGCCGCCGCACCGGAGATCTGTAGCAAGTTGGTACCGTCGGCGCGATCGACGATGCGCGGCCGGGTGACGAGGTGGATTGGGTCGGCCAGCGGTGGCTGTGACGACGCGCTTGGCGCGGCGAGCGCTTCATTCGTGGCGCCACCCTCTGTCCCTGATACGGGCTCGCTCGGCGGTGACTTTTCCGGGACGATGGCGGGCTTCGGCTCAGGCGGATCGGGCTGTAGATCGTTCTGCGACGGGGAGGCGAAAACGTCCGCGCCCATGATGTTACGCAGCCCCGGCATCAGGCGTTTCGCAAGTCGGCGTGTCAGGCCAAAAACGCGATCCTGCGCGTCCGCACCGGTGATGATAATCAGAATCCGGTCTTGGACCGGAGGGCGGCGGATTTGAAATTGTTAGCCGCGCATTATGAGGCGACCGAGGAGCGTGCCATAATCACCAAACCGGTTGCACGATTCGAGGTGGCAGCGCTACGCGCCCGGCGCCCGCGCTTTCGAAGATAGGTGGCGGTCTGCAGGAGACGGGCCAAAAAATGTACCGCAATGCATGTTTTATACTCATGTCCGCTCTCATGCTGCTAGCCGGCGGCACGGCGGTTGCGGGCGATTTAAAGCGCGGCTGGGAAACCAGCATCTCGGCCCGGATACTGAATGTCCGCGCGGGCCCCGGTGAGGGCCATTCAATTGTGGGTAAACTCAAACGTGGCGACAAGATACGCGCCTTCGACGAGAGTGGACGCTGGGTGCATATCCGCGGCTTCGACGACAGCGACGCAACGGGCTGGGTACACCGGTCCTTCGTACTCCTGCCCCCGGATTTCATGGCGCCGGCCTTCGGCGATGCGGAAAACGCATTCCTCGAATGGGCTTCGGAGCGCGGCGATCTGTCCGAAGTGTCAGTTGAGGCGGACGATCGCATCTCTATCGTTCTAGGAACTGGTGTTCCCGCTGACTGGGCCGAAATGATCGCGCGCGAGGTGGCCTGCACCTGGCGTGATCTTCTTGATCCTAGGCGCGACGTGACGGCAACGGTCTGGCCGCTCGACGGGCCCGGAGACGGCTGGCTGAACCAGACGCGCTGTCCCTAGTCCGGCTCGCTCGTAGCCGGTGCAGGCGCGATTCGGCCCGTATCGATAGTTATCATGGAATCCGCAACGCGAGCGGCGAAGCCGACATTCTGCTCTGCGAGAAGGATTGCCGCACCTTTGTCTGCTAGCCGCCGCAGGCTGGCGGCGACATCATCGATCACTTGCGGAGCGAGGCCGAGAGTCGGCTCGTCGAGCATGTAGACCGCGGGGTCGGCCATGAGCGCACGGCTGATTGCGAGCATCTGCTGCTGTCCGCCGGAGAGTTTCCAAGCGCGGTCTGCCAAACGGGGTTCGAGCTGGGGAAACAGGTCGAGCGCCGCGTCACGCCGCCGTCGGCGAAGCTGGCTTCCTGCCGGTCCTGCGACCAACAGGTTTTCCTCCACGGTCATGCCCGGAAAGACCCGCCGTCCCTCGGGCACGTACCCAAGCCCGGCATGGATTCGCGCTTCGACCGGCAGACCGGATATGACATGCTCGCCGAGGCGGATGATGCCGTCTGACACCGCTAGGCCGATGACCGCGCGGATCAGACTGGACTTCCCGGCGCCGTTCACGCCGACCAGCGCGGTAATGGCGCTCGCGGGCGCGGAGAGCGACGCCTCGCGCACCGCCACGACCGCGCCATGCCGAACGGTGAGCCCCTCGATGTGCAGTGTCTCGGTCATTGGATCACCAGGCCGAAATACGCCGACTGGACTTTTGTGTCGGCGAGCACTTCGTTGGTCGGCCCGTCGGCGATCAGGTGGCCGCCGTTGAGGCAGGCCAAGCGCCGAGCGAGGGGCCGCAGGAAGTCGAGGTTGTGGTCGATAACCAGTATCGCGAGGCCGGCGGCCGCCTGCGCTCGCAGGATCGCGGCGACCTCGTTCTGTTCGGTCGGTGCGAGCCCCGCTGCCGGCTCGTCGAGCACGAGGAAGAATGGCCTTCCGGCGAGCGCGCGGGCGATCTCGACCCTGCGGCGCACTCCGTGGGGAAGGGTGCCGCAAGGCGTGTCGGCATTCTCGGCCAAGTGGCAGGCCGTCATGACCGTATCGGTGTAGGAATGTGCGTCGGGATTAGCAACGATATTCGCGGCCGCGGTTGCGACGGCGGCGCGCACGGTGAGAGCGTCGGGCAATTGGGGCGTCTGGAAGGTGCGGGCGACACCGTGGCGGGTGATCGCCGTGGGTGTCGCTGTCCCGAGATTGAGTTCGCCGGCCCGGAGGAATCCGGCATCCGGCCGATCGAGGCCGGTGATGATGTTGGCGAGGGTGGTCTTGCCGGCGCCGTTGGGGCCGATTAGACCGACGATCTCGCCGGGGCCGATCTTCAAGCCGACGCCCTCGAGCGCCTGTATGCCGCCATAGCTTATGGAGACGCCGTCTATCGCGAGCGGAGCCGAGGAGCGGTCCGCCGGTGCGTCCGGTTTGGCGGGAATGGCATGGAGACACGCGGGCTTCGCGGGAGTCCGCGCCGTGATAAAGGATGCTAGCCCGTCGGGCGCGAACACGACCATCGCTATGAGCAACGCACCGACGGCGACCAGATAGTATTCGTCAAGACCGCGGAACCATTCCGGCAGGTGGGTCAGCAGGAGCGCGCCTATGACTGCGCCGGTGATGCGGAACCGCCCGCCGATCACGGTCATGGTCAGGCAGGTAACCATGATCCCGAAGCCGAGGGTCTCGGGCGAGACGACACGGTTGGTGTGTACGAACAGCGCCCCGGCCGCGCCGCCGAAGGCGGCCGACAATAGGAAGGCGCGCAGACGCAGCAGGCCCGCGTCGATTCCGAAGGCGGGCACGGCCAGGGGCGTGTCTCGCATGACGGTGAACATCGCCATCCGCAACGGACCGAGTTGCCAGCGGGCGATCAGCATGGCCGCGCCGGCCAGTCCCCAGACGAAGGCGAGGAGCGGCAGGCCGCGGGCGATCCGCCAATCGCCGATGGTGATCGGCGGAACTCCCGGCAGACCGTTGGCGCCGCCGGTTACGGGTTCCCAGTTCACCGCGATCAGCAGCAGCAGCTGACTGAGGGCGAGGGTCGCTAGCGCGAAATAGTGCGAGGCGAGCCGCAAGACCGGCGCCGCGACGACGAGGGCAAGGGTGGCGGCGACGGCGACCGAGAGTGGGAAGGTAGCGAGGAAGCCGGCGTCGTACTGGCTACCGAGGATGCCAGTGACATAGGCGCCGACCCCGAAGAAGGCACCCTGGGCGAGGCTGAGGGCACCCGCATGCCCGAAGATGAACTGGTAGCCCAGGACCATGATCACGTAAATGCCTGCAACGGTCAGCAGGCGCTGGTCGTAAGACGAGGCGAAGAATATCGCATAGGCCGCCAGCGCACCCGCGCCGGCCAGCAGCGGAAGGCGATCCCCAGCAAAGCGCATACGCGGGCTCACGCGCGCAGTCTCTGGGGCTCACCGAAGATTCCCTCAGGTCTGATGAAGAGCACGGCGAGGACGGCGATATATAGGAGGCCTTCGGCGAGTGGCTGCGAGGAGACCGATGCGACTGCAACCTCGAAGATCGCGATTAGCAGCGCACCCAGCGCCGCGCCACGCAGGCTGCCCCAGCCGCCGATGACCACAGCGATGTAGGCCTTGAGGATGAGGCTCGCGCCGTCGGAAGGAGTCACGAAGAACTGGTGGGTCAGGAGTAGCCCGGCGGCACCGGCGAAGGCGGTCCCGAGCGCGAAGCCGAGGAGGGTAATCCGCGTCAGCCGGATGCCGAGCGCGCGGGCTATCTCCGGATCCTGGGCGCAGGCGCGGAACTGGCGGCCGAGCTGAGTCCGCTGCAGCAGGAATGTCAGCACGCCGATCAGCACGGTTGTCGTGGTGATGATGGCCAGTGACTGCCGGCTGGCGGTGATGCCGAGCAGCTCGATTGTACCGGTGCCCAGAAGGGCCGGTACGGTGCGCGGTCCGGCACCGAAACCGGCGTTGAGGCCGTTGGTCACGATGATGCCGAAGGCGATGGTGGTCACGAAGACCGTGACCGGCGGCCGGTTGCGGATCGGTAGATAGGCGAGCGCCGCGATGGCGAGCCCGAGGATGGCGGTGAGGGCGAGCACACCGGGTAGCAGGACGATGCCCGGCACGGCGCCCGGCCAGATGTTTGAGATCACGCCACTCAGCGCCACCGCGGCGAAACCGCCCGCCACCACGCTCTCGCCATGGGCGAAGTTGACGGCGGTGGTGGCGTTCAGGACCAGCACGAAGCCGATGGCGACGAGCGCATAGGCGGCGCCGAGCGCGATGGCGTTCAGAGTGAGCTGTGCGATGAGCATCGGCGAATCGGGCGCTAGAGCACGCCGGTGATGTTGTCGTAGCGCCTGACGATAGTCGGCACCCGGCTGTCGCCGTCGTAGCAGAGAATCACCGCCGAGTGGGCCATGTTGCCCTTTCCGTCGGACGCGTAGGTCATGGCTAGCCCCTCGTGGCGCTGGGAGGATAGCCAGTCGCGGATGTTGGCGGCGGTTCGGGCCCCGAGATCTACGGCGGTTAGGACCATTCGGGCCCCGTCATACTGAGCGAGCGCGAATGCGTCGGGCTCGCGGTTGAAGGCGTCGCGGTAGGCCTCGACGAAGGCGCGCATCTCTGGCCTGAACTCCGAGATCGGCGATGCCCCGGACTCCGCGCACACCCCGGCGAGCTCGGTCGGTTCGAGCAGGGCTGCGGTCTCGGGCTGGTGCATGGCCGAACCGGCGACGATCGGTATGTCGAGTCCCATTGCCCGAGCCTGACGGATGATGAGTGCGGTGGGGCCGGCATGGAGGTGCAGTAGCAACACGTCGGCTTCCGAATCTCGGACCTTCGAGAGCACGGGCAGCATGTCCTTGACGGTGACGTCGAGTCCCTCGGCGAGGACCGGGGGCGCACTCAAGCTCGCGAGGTTCCGGTCGAGCTCGGCGCGCCCGCTCTGGCCGTAGGCGGTCGTCTGGAAGACGACGGCCGGTCGCTTAGCACCCAGCTCTTCGACGGCGTAGCGTGCGTGGGCGGCCTTGACCACTACGTCGCCGGGAAAGAAGCGGAATATGTTGGGGCTGCCCAGCTCGGTGATCCGCGCCGTCCCCGAGACGGTGATAAGAGGGACCTCGAACTCGTCCGCAAGCGGGATCAGCGATAGCACCTGGGTGCCCAGCATGGGCGCGACTACGGCGATCACATTCTCGCCGTCGCGCCCCGATGCCATAGCGCGTTCGAACGCGTTGACCGCCGTCTCGGGCGCGGTGGCGGTGTCGTCAACGTCGAAGGCCACACCGGAATCGCGCAATGCGAGCTCGGCGCCATTGCGCTGACTGGTGCCCTCCAGCGACAGGAAGCCGGTGATCGGCACCAGCACGGGTATGCGCGCGGTGTCGGGCAGCAGGCGCGGAAAGAATATCAGCCCGACGACCGCGATGCCCACCATGGCCGCGATGGTGATACCAACGATGCGTGGCAAGGGGGACATGGGCACGTCTCCAAAGCGATGGTCTGGACGGCTGGCGGCAGGAGCGTCTGCGGGAGACGGCCCGTGACAACTCCCTCCGCCGGCATGATCCGGATCAGGTGATTGGGTTTCTTCTCAGCCCCGATATGGTCCAGGCACCCCAGCGTCACGAATTGCCGAAACGATGGGGCGGGGGAACCATACTGTCAAGCGCCTCAGTTCGCAGGGTCGCCCGTAAGGTAGCGACTGCCGTCATACAGTGAGAAAAATTCCCCGAGCATGGGGTGGTCGATCTGGGCAGGATCGGGATCGGCCGCAAGGTTTCGCTCCGCCACGTAGGTGGTGTGGTCCGCGTCGTGGACGAGCACATGGTACCACGGCGCGTCCTTCGGCGGCCGGGACCGGGCGACGACCGCGTACCATTCCTCGCTGCCTGAGAAGACCGGATCGACGTCGAACACCGCCCCGCGATAGCCGAAGAGCTGGTGGTGGACGATCTGTCCGACGTGAAAGCGGGCCGTCGCGCCGGGCATCAGGCGTCGGGCCTCCGCTGGGCGTCCCGGTCCACATAGGCATAGACCGCCTCGGCGGAGGCGACGAGATTGCCGTACTCGTCATGGACCTCGCCCGACGCAAAATAGATGCGCCGGCCCGCGCGGATGATCTTCGCAGTGCAGGTTAGCGTATCGCCCTTGGCCCGGCCGACATAGTTGACGTTGAGCGAGACGGTGACGTTGCCCCGGCGCTTGTCGGGGTCAGGCTCGTAGACGCCGCAGAATCCCGTTGCGGCATCGATCAGCGAGGCGGTGACGCCGCCATGGATACCGCCTTGGCGGTTGCGGTGCTTGTCGGAGATGTCGACTGCGATCTGCGCGAAGCCCTCGCGCCAGTCGATCAGGCGGAATCCGAGAAAGCCGTTCAGCCCCTCGGTCAGGTCGCGTTCTTCGAAGTCGGTCATGCGGAAATTCCTGTCTTATCGTCAAGTCGTAACGTGGTGCTGATATGCACCATCGATGCATGCGGGGCAATTCCAGTTGGCGCCCGGTGAGGCTACACTGGGCGCCTAACCGGGAGGCATTGCATGAACGAGACGGTGGAAATCGCGAATGGGGTCCGGCGGCTCCGGCCGGCGGTTGACGAGCTGGAGGGCTCGCTGATCCGTCAGGTGGCAGAGACGAATATCGGACGCGACGACGTGATCCCGCTCTGGTTCGGCGAGCCGGATTTGCCGACGCCGGACTACATCAAGGACGCGGTCACTCAGGCGATCGTCGACGATCATGTTTTTTATGCACAAAATCGCGGAATTCCGCCGCTGCGCGAGGCGATCGCGGAATACTCCAGCACGCTGATAGGTCGCAAGATCGGCGTCGACCGGATCACCGCGTCGGTTTCGGGCATGGCCGCGATCATGCTAACCTCCGAGGTGCTGATCGACAATGGCGACAATGTCGTGGTGGTCGGCCCGGTTTGGCCGAACTGCAAGGGGACCGTCTTTATCATTGGCGGGGAGGCCCGCACCGCCCCCCTGCGCGCCGACGAGAACGGCATCTGGCAGCTCGATCTCAACGATATCCGCAGCCGGTGCGACGACCGCACCCGGGCGGTGTTCGTCAATTCGCCGGGCAATCCGACCGGCTGGATCATGGAGGCAGACCAGCAGCGCGAGTTGCTAGCGTTCACGCGCGAGCGCGGCATCTACCTGATTTCGGATGAGGTCTATATTCGACTGATCTACGATCGGCCGCGCGCGCCCTCCTTCCTAGACATCGCTGAGCCCGACGACCGGGTGATCGTCATAAACAGCTTCTCCAAGACTTGGTCGATGACCGGCTGGCGGCTCGGCTGGCTGACCCATCCGCCCGACCTGGGACCCGACTTCTCGAAGCTCAACGAGTTCAACATCGCCTCACCCACGACCTTCGTGCAGCACGCCGGCGTCGTCGCAATCCGCGAGGGTGAGCCCTTCGTGTCAGAGATGGTCGAACGGTATCGGCGGAACCGGGACTTGGTATTCCAACGCCTCGGCGCGATGGGCCGGGTGACCCTGTCGAAGCCCGAGGGCGCGTTCTACGCCTTCATGAAGATTGACGGCATTACCGACAGCGTCGCCTATGCAAGCGAACTGATCGCCAAGACCGGCGTGGGCCTGGCGCCCGGCCGGGCCTTCGGTCCCGAGGGTGAGGGCTGGTTGCGCCTTTGTTTCGCGGCCGAGCCGGACACGTTGTCGACGGCGATGGACCGGCTAGCGCCGGCGCTGTCATGACCGGCGGGGAAGCATGGCGATGAAGGTGGTGATCACCGGAGGGACCGGAATGCTGGGCCGGCGGCTGGCAATACGCATCCTCGCAAGGCCCGAACTGCGCGGACCTGGCGGCAACCCCGAGGCCGTCGACAAGCTCGTGCTGTTCGATGCGTCCGAGCCCGTCGAGCCGCCGCCCGACGATCCGCGCGTGCAGCTTGTGACCGGCGACATCTGCGATCCGGCCACGGTCGAAGCCCTGATCGACGGCGAGACGGACGCGGTGTTTCATTTTGCTGCTGTAGTTAGCGGCGGCGCGGAGGCGGACTTCGACCTTGGCTATGCGGTGAACCTCACCGGCGGGCGCTTCGTGCTGGAGGCCGCCCGGCGGACGGGACGCTGCCCGAAGATCGTTTTCACCAGCTCGCTGGCAGTCTATGGCGGCGAGCGCTCTGTCGACGACTCAACGGCGCTGACGCCCCGGACATCCTATGGCGCGCAGAAGGCGATCGGCGAGCTGCTCGTCAACGACTACACGCGCAAGGGGTTCGTGGACGGCCGCACACTCCGGCTGCCGACCATTGTCGTGCGGCCGGGCAAGCCCAACAAGGCCGCCTCGGGTTTCGCTAGCTCGATCCTGCGTGAGCCGTTACAGGGTGAGACGGTCTCGAACCCGGTGAGCCGCGACACGCGGATGCTGATCCTATCGCCCAAGCGCGCCGTGCAGGCTTTCATCGACGTGCACAACGTCGATGGCGATGTGCTGGGTCCCAACCGTTCGGTGATGATGAACGGCATCTCGCCCTCGATCGGGGAGATGCTCGACGCGCTCAGGGCTTTTGCCGGAGATGCCGTGGCCGACCGGGTGCATGAAGCGCCGGACGCGCTGGTGCAGTCGATCGTCGACGCTTGGCCGTGGTATGCTGACGGCGCGCGTGCACGCAAGCTGGGCATGAAGCCGGATGCGTCGGTTCAGGAGATTATTGAGAGCTTCGTCGCCGACGAGTTGGGCGGGAAATTCGTCTCCTGATCAGGCGTCGAATTCAAGCAGTGCCGTGATTGGGACGTCGAGATGCTCGCGTCCGCCTAGGCCCTCGAGCTCGATAATGAAGGCCGCTGCGCGGACGTCAGCCTCGGCCTTGCGCAGGAGATGCAGCGCTCCGCCGGCTGTGCCGCCGGTCGCTAGCAGATCGTCGATGATTATGAACTTCTCGCCGGGCGCGATCGCGTCGACCTGCATCTCGATCGTGTCGGAACCGTATTCCAAGTCGTAGGTGTAGGAGCTCGTCTTGCCGGGTAGCTTTCCCTGCTTACGGAGCATGGTGAACCCACAGCCTAGCTGCAGTGCGAGCGGGGCGCCGACGAGGAAGCCCCGGCTTTCGATTCCTGCAATGACATCGGGTTCGTGCTGGCGGATTGCGACAGCAAGCAGATCGACCGTGTGCCGCCAAGCCTGAGGGTGCGCCAGCAGGGTCGAGATGTCATAGAAGAGAATCCCCGGTTTCGGGAAATCTGGGATCGTTCGGATGTGCTCGGTAATGTCCATGTATCACCATTACGGGGTGTGACAGTTGGGTTTTTTAGTTTTCAGCAATGATTTTCATTCTTAGCTTGTCGAAGCATTTAGGTTGAATACCTCTCCATCAACAGGCTTGGGTTGGGTTGTTCAAAGCCGGTGTCTCGGCGTTTGCAAAGCCGCGTTGGGCGTTGTAAGAAACCCGCCGTCGGGAAGTAGCTCAGCCTGGTAGAGCACTACGTTCGGGACGTAGGGGCCGGAGGTTCGAATCCTCTCTTCCCGACCACCTCTTTCACATTTTGTTGTTCAATGACGGTCACTCGGTTTTCTTGAAGTTTGTGACAAATGCCCTGCTTGTTCGACTTCCTAGGTTGTTACCGATAACAAGATTCTACGGGACCTTGAATCGGATGTGAATCCAGTCTGCGTGGAACAGGATTGAACAAGGCCGCAGTGCTTTGTGGATCTGCGTCACGCGTTTGCAATCAGGACTAAGCCGACAACGCAGGTAGCCGAGAAATGGAACCGTCATCGCCATAGTAAAAAGCCGTGCTTGCGGTTAGAAAATCCGCCATCCTAAGGCAATACAATTGAAGGGCTTATATTAAATTTTGATAAAACTATTTTATATTTCTTCTGCATTCTTTTTTGATTTCTCTCTTGTTCGCCTCATCTACGAATATTTTTTTTCCTGCGACCCATTGATAGTCCCTGTTTGTGGAGATTAGGCATACTTGCTCATCGGAGTAATTTTTCATGAATTTTTTATCATCTTTCATGGCATCATCCACGATGTGACCGCCAAGTTGTTTGACTCCCTCTATGAGAGCGGGGGCTGGTAAGCATCCCACCAATAGAGTTAAGCTCGGGGCGGCGATTAATCGGACGCACAACCCAACTAGGCGATGAGGGGCTCGAGGCATGAAAAAATTTACGGTTATCCTTATTACTGCAATTGCCCTATCTGCATGCAGCAAGGGGTCAAAAGAAATCACCCCAATCTACGTATCTCCGGCCCAGTATTCAAACTATGATTGCGATCAACTCCGACAGGAGATGGTGAGAATTAATGGTATCGCTAACCAGATGGCGGGGAAGCTGGACGACAATAAGGCGACGGATGAAGCAGTAACAGCTGCCGGTATTATCCTCTTTTGGCCTGCGCTGTTTTTCTTGGGTGGAACTTCTGAAGAAGAGGCAGAATTTGCTCGTCTGCGAGGCGAGTACAATGCCCTTGAGCAAGCTTCTATCCTGAAGAAGTGTTCCCTTTAAATTTGAACTTTAAAAGGGCCTCACCTCCTACATGGTGGTAGGTGAGGCCCATGAAGAAGCTGGCGTTTGGGTTGGCGCAATAGCGGGATAGCATCGACCCTTCGGTCAAGGAGCCGCCGTCGGTGTCGGGATTGGCCTTGGGCGATACGATTCGCTGGCCCGCGCAGGAAAGGCAAGCGGCCGCGTTCAGCCCGTTATACCCCTAAGCGGTGATGATGCCGTCACAGGCGGTTATGTCAGGTTGTCTGGACTCAGTTGCCCAGATTCGGGGCCGCCGGCGGCGCCTTTCCTAGAATCAGGTCCGCGCCTTTCTCGGCAATCATCATGGTGGCGGCGTTAGTGTTAGCTGATGGCATAGTAGGCATGACCGAGGCGTCGACGACGCGCAGCCCCTCGATGCCATGGACTCTGAGCTCGTCGCTGACGACGTTTTCGCGCTCAGCTGCGCCCATCCGGCAGGTGCCCACCAGGTGGAACACGGTAGTCCCGTAGCTGCGCGCGAAGTCGAGTAGCTCTTCGTCGCTCTGCAGCTCGGCGCCCGGCATGACCTCATGGTCGTAATACTGTGCGAGCTCGGGCGCGGTCAGTAGCTGTCGGTCGAGGCGGAGCCCCGCGACCGTGACCCGCTGATCAGTCTCGTGAGCCAGATAGTTGGGTTGAATGACCGGCTTGACCGCGATATCGGCGCTGCGGGCGTGAATATAGCCCCGGCTGAGCGGCCGGAGGGCGAACGTGGCGGCGGTCATGCCGGGCTCCTGCTCGAGCTTTGCGATCATGCCGGCCTTGTAAGTGGCGGGGGTGAAGATCAGCTGCATGTCCGGTTGGTCCATAGCCGGGTGTGACTTCCAGAACACGAAGACCTGACTTGGCGACATAGCGAGTAGCCCCTTACGGCGGAGTGCGTAGTTGGCGACCTCCTTGACGAGCGACAGGCCGCGGGCGCATTCGTTGATTGTTCGCGCGTTCTTTACCCGCGCGGTCATGCGGGCGAGATAATGGTCGGACAAGTTCGCACCGACGCCCGGGAGATCGTGGAGAACCTCTACGCCAATGTTTCGCAGCAGCGTGCCTGGGCCGACGCCGGAGACCTGCAGCAGATGAGGTGAGCCCACCGAACCGCTGGCAAGGATGACCTCACGATTCGCTGCGACCTCTATGGTGCGGTCTCCCTGTTTGTAATTGATGCCGCCGGCGCGCCTGCCCCGGAATAGGATGCGCTGGGTGTGGGCGTTGGTTCGGATTTCAAGATTGAGACGATGTTTCACCGGATGCAGGAAGGCGCGGTAGGCACTGACGCGCCGGCCATTCTCGATCGCCCGTTGGAAGTAGCCGACCCCGGCCTGAGTTGCGCCGTTGTAGTCGTCGTTTCGGGGAATACCGGCACCGACCGCCCCGTCGATGAAGGCCTCGCATATGGGTTCCGGCCCGTCGATGTCGGTGACGGGCAGTTCGCCGTCGCGGCCATGGAAGTCCGTGTCGTTACTTCCGATGCGGCGCTCGGAGCGCTTGAAGTAGGGGAGGATGTCGGCATAGCCCCAGCCTCGGTTTCCCTCTTGGGCCCAGCTGTCATAGTCCATCCGCTGGCCTCTGTTGTAGATGTGGCCGTTGATGGAACTAGAGCCGCCTAGGGTCTTGCCTCGGGGGACGTAGACGGGCCGCCCAGCGGTGCCCGCGCTCGGCTCGGACTCGAACAGCCAATTTACTTTCGGGTTTGCTAGGGTGCGCGTGAAGCCGGCGGGAATATGAATCCAGGGGTTACGGTCCGGCGGTCCGGCCTCGAGTACGCAGACGGTGGCATTGTCCGCCGACAGGCGATTAGCCAGAATTGAGCCGGCGGAACCGGCCCCGACGATGATGTAATCGAATGTGTCCACCATGACTCGGCGTTGCCCCTATCCGTGGATAGCTTCCTTTCAGATTACGGTAAGCAGGCGCGGCTTGGTAGAGTCGCGGGTTATGACGAGTATGAAGAAGATCTCATGAACGACGGCAATTCGACCCTTAACGTCGCAATATTTGCCGCTGACGGGATCGGCCCTACGTTAACGACCCCTGCGTGGCGCTGCTCGAGGAACTCACGGTAGAGCCCATGCTTCTGGGCCGTTGTCACCAGCAGGATGTCGTCGCGGTCGATTTCGCCGTCATTGCAGAGATCCACGCCCCCGTAATGTGAAAAATGCAACATTGCGATCGCACCTAGTTATCCACCGTATCCAAGATTCCGCATGCATCGGGCGCCGAAATCAGTAGGATGTTCGTGTTATGTTCTTTTTTGGTTTGATAGTCTTAAGAGAGGAAATGACCCGTGTCGAAATTCCGTCGTAACCGGCCGGACTTGCATTGGCCGCCGCGATCTGACGAAGAGATGCTGGCTTGGCAGCGGGCCGTGGGGACCGATCTGGAGATTGCTCGGTTGCTCGGCCTGAGCCGCGCTAGCATCTATGGCCAGCGCATAAAGTTCGGGTTGCCGTCGCTGCCGCGTAAGAAGCGCGCGTGCGTCCGCAAACGCCGTCTGGGCAATCAGATCACAAGGGCCGCGATGGATCGTCTTTATGCCGGGCGCCGCTACGAGGATTGGGACCGAAGGGAATTGGTTCCGCGACTGCGTGAACCGTCCGCTATGCCGGCGGGCTCACAGGGATGAACAACGGCGGCGCTAACCTGTGTCCGGATGTCAACGTGCGCCCGCGAAATCTTCACGTGCGGCGAGAATGTGCTACGCAACACTGGGCAGTTGGGCTGGTCGTACACCCGGCAGATGAGCGCCGAACACCAGCTGCTGACCTAGTTTTGACCCGCCAAGACGGGGCTGCTCGGCAAGGCCGATGTGATCGAGCGAGCGGCGCTGTTGCGCAGGTTCAATGCGCCGGCCGGCGCCTACGGGAGCGGTAGCGGGTCGGATGCCACCGTCGCGCACGCGCTCCGGCTGCCTTAGCGAATTCTAGAGCCCGCTGTCGGCCCGGCGCGCTTCGTAGGCCCTGACGCCGGCATAGGCGGCAGCAAGCAGCGGGTCGTCGATGCCGAACCCGCGGGCCGTTTGAAGCAGCACGCCGAGAATATGTTCGCCCTCGCTGCGGTTGCCCGCCTCGATGTCGCGTAGCATGGAGGTGACATATTTGGAATTCGGATCCGAGAAGAGGGCGCGGTAATTCTCCATGAAGGCGTTGCTCGGCGTATAGCCCGAAAGTTTTGCGACCTCAGCCGTGGTTTCAAGGAAATGCCGGAACAGGTTTGCGCCCTCGTCGGAGCGCACGATCTGGCCGACATTGGCACGCATGAGCGACGTCATTCCGGCTGCTGTCGCGAGATGGACCATCTTCTCCCACATTTCCTGCATGGCGTTCTCGAGCGCCACTGGCTCGAGGCCGGTCGCTCCGTCCAGTGAATCGCGGATCGCGGCCACCCGGTCGCTGATGCCGCCGACCTGCTCGCCGAAATTGAGCCAGCGCCAGTCGTTCATATGTCGGATCGTACCGTCTTCCATCCGAGCGACGGAGATTTTCACCGTGCCGGCAAGCACATGGTCTGCACCGAGGCGTTCATTGAGAACCTGCATATGTCCGAGCCCATTGAGGATCGGGAGGACTATCGTATCGGGCCCGACGCCCGGCACAATCGCGTCGATTGCATCGTCGAGATCGTAGGCCTTGCAGGTCAGCATGATCAGGTCGTAGTCAGGGGTTAGATCGTCGCGGGTGATAGTCTGTGCCGGTCCGGCGAAGTCGCCATAGGTGCTCTCCAAGCGCAGTCCTTCGCGAGTGAGACGTTCGCGCGTTGCCTCGCGCAAGAGGAACGTGACATCGTGGCCGGCCTCGATGAGTCGCCCGCCTATATAGCCGCCGATCGCGCCGGCCCCCAGAATCATAAGCTTCATGACTCGAATTCCCCTTGCTTCCACTATTGTAGCCGACTGGGCGAAGATGAAACGAGCCGGACGGGCTGGGGTTGACGCTCGCGCGCGATGCGCTCACACGCTCCGCAGTCTAACCAGCCGTCCGCGTTGGCGGCCCTTCACGCAGGTTTTATGTGTCCAGCCATGCGCGCCAGGCCGGCCATTCGGCGACCAGCGCCGCGACCATCGCGTAGCCGTCGCCAAGCACATGAACCCCATCGCAGCTGCGCTGGGAGGCTTCCCAGGCAGCGTTGCCGTCGAGCGTTGAGAAGATATCCAGATAAGGAATCTCCAGCTCGGCGCTCAGCTCGCCATAGCGCTGGTTGAGCTCGGCGATGCGGGCGTTGTTGAAGTTGTAAGCGATGCCGTTGGGGAAGATGTAGGGCTGCATGTCTGCGATGACGGGGGTAGGCCCAATCATCAGGGTCGGCCGCCAGTCGCGCGCCTCGGAGAGAATGGCGCTGGCGTTGGCGACGGATGTCGCGACGGGTACCCGGATGCCGACGTTGCTCTCCTCGGCAATGTCATTGACGCCGAAGGAGAAGACGAGCCGGCCATTGACATGGTCGGGCAGGCGGACGTCGCACTCGGCGCGCCAGCGTGGCCGGATCATAGCGCTCGTGTCGCCGCGCACGCCGTTGTTGTAGAGGGTGATGTCGTGACCGCGAGCGGTCTCGGCGACGCAGAGATGGCCTGGCCAGCCTAGGAAGCCGGCATCCCCGCTGCCCACAGTGATACTGTCTCCAACGAAACAGATGCGCAAAGCGACCATGGTTTTCCCCCGAAGTCCGGCGCGCGTTTTTCGTAGGTCATTCGCTTGGCGCCTAGCCTGAGTACGTCTCCAAACGACGGCCGATTAGCAGAATAACAATGCCTCGTTTCGGCCTACACGTCAGTTTTGCATTCTCTGGTGCAAGCTACTAGCGTCCGCGAAACTCATAATCAGATTGAAGCGCCTGATCTTCACCGCCCCGCGCACCTGCTGCCTAGAGACGGACATTTAGGCGGAGCGGGACGCGCTCGGGCGCCGCTAGTTTGACGGCGGGCGCTGCGAAGCGGGGCTGCGGCACTTGGACGGTTATCGCCGGGCTCCGGACGAGAAGAGTGGCTTGTGGCACGACTGGTTGCATCACTACGCGGCGTCGCACGGGGCTAACGTCTACCGAATGTTCACGGCCGGCAATCAGCCGTCGGGCTCGACGCAGAGTTTTCCAGCGATCACCAAGGTGGACTGAGACTTGCTGCGAGCGTAGGGCGTTAGAATGTTTCCGCGCCCTCGACGCTCGCGAGGCCCGCGTTGGCGCAGATGCGGTCCTGCTCGCCTGTACCAGAGCCTATGCCCACGCCGCCGACGCAAACCCCGTCGATGATGATTGGCAGGCCGCCTGGCAGGTTAATTCGCTTGCCCTGGGTGGCGACAGCAAGGCGGATGTCCGGGCCGTCGGCCATTTCGCCGGTGGGGGCGCGGTAGATCGCGGCTGTCACCGCCTTGGCAATGGCCGTATTGGTAGAGAGGGCGAAGGCGCCGTCCATGCGCATAAAGGTGAGCAGATGGCCGCCGTCATCGACCACGGCGATGCATTGGGGCTGGCCGATCTCGTCGGCCTTGGCGGCGGCGGCGCGGATGATCTTACGTGCGGCCGCATTGGTAAGTTTCGCGTGCGGCAGTAGGTCGTCACTCATTCTGGCTTGCTCCATTGGCTTGAGGGGGTTGGTCAGTCGCGGACGGGCTGTTTGATGCGGAAGAATTTGAGATGCGCGAGCAGGCTCAGGGTCTCGTCGGTGAGGCTCTGCCGGCGAATGACCGGGAACAGGTCGCGCTCAGCCAGTGGCCGCCATTCTGTTTGTGCCGTGGTGTAGTCGCCGCGCAGGAAGGCGTTGTAGTCCTTGCGAAAATCCTGCGTGTGTACTGGATCGGTTGCGAGCAGCAGCGCTACGATCGCAAGCGTGAACCGAACACGCATCAAACCTCGCCTGCCTTCACAAATCGGGCATAGGCGAACGCGCCGCGCACCCCGCCGATAGCAAGCAGCAGCGGGACGAGCTGTACGATTGCCTGAATCCGCTGGAGCAGCGACTGCAAGTCGCCGTGATAGCTGCGCGACATGACCACGAACATGTCGAACAGGATGAAGACTAGGATGGCTACCGCTGCCGTGCGGGAGCCCTTCCAGTTGGCCGTCGCCAGCCCGACATAGATCAGCGCGAAGAAGAGCTGGAGCGTGGCCGGGATGAGCCGGTCACCGCTGGTTACGCGCGGGTCGCCGGATAGCTGGATCAGGATAACCGCGCCGAGCAGGAAATGCATCGCCACCATCATCCACGCGCCGAAGGTGGCGTTGCGCATGGCTTGGCGGGCTAGGTCCGGCGCGTCCGTGAGTGGATAGAAGATGCGCTGCAGCAGCGCCATAAGGTTGTCGAGAAAACGCATAGGCTGATCCAAGCACTGACGCGTGTTAGGGGCAATAGCCCGCCGAACCCGAATTAGAAGACCCGATCATTAGTGTCGTGTTCTTATGCCCACCCCCTCCCCCGTTGGCGCCGCCGGACCCGACCCGCGAGGACGCCTCGGAAGAGGCGGCGCGCAGGTGCTCGATCGCCATCGTATGCAACGCCCGTGGGAGGGCGGTGACGGAGCAGATAACAGGCGGACGAGGAAGTTCTTCACGTTCCTACGCGGCGAGCATGATGGGATCGCGACCTAGGAAGACCGCGTGGCGTTATTTACGAAGTTTAAGTCCGACTATAAGCAGATGGTCGTGCTATCCGACCACGCAAGTGAGGGACCGCTAGGTTCAATCTGTGCCGCTTTTCTGGCTGCTGCACGGATTCCTGACGCTGCCGGAGCGCCATGCTGTTGTTGCCTGGGCTGTGCGTCGGCTAGTAGGCGCGTTCGACACAGAAATCGACGACATTCTCCAGCGCTGCGCGATGCGGATTGTCCGGCAGGCCGGCCAATGCGGTGCGCGCGGTATCGGCATATCCGCGGGCACGGATCAGGGTATCGGCAAGCGCATCATGGGCGGCGAGCAGTTCGCCGGCATGCTCGAGATCGCCGTTCTGCTGGTCCATTTTCTCAAGGGTGCGGCGCCAGAAGGCACGCTCGTCGTCGTCGCCACGGCGCATCGCGAGGACGATCGGCAGGGTGATCTTGCCCTCGCGAAAATCGTCGCCGACCCCCTTTCCGAAGGCCTTGTCGGTCGCGGAATAGTCGAGATAGTCGTCGACAAGCTGGAAGGCAATGCCGAGGTTGGCGCCATACTGTCCCAGCGCGTCCTCGTCGTCCGCGCTGCGTCTGGCGATATGTCCGCCGACCTGGCATGCGGCCGCGAATAGCGCCGCGGTCTTGGACCGGATCACGTAGAGATAGTCTTCCTCGGTCGTAGCCGTGTCGTTCGCCGTGGTTAGCTGCGCGACCTCGCCCTCGGCGATGACAGCGCTGGCGCTCGCGAGGATGTCTAGCACCTTGAGGGATTCGCTTTCGACCATGAGTCGGAAGGACCGGCTGAACAAAAAGTCGCCGACGAGCACACTAGCCTTATTACCCCAGACCGCGTTGGCCGTGTCGCGCCCGCGGCGGAGGTCGGACTCGTCGACCACGTCGTCATGCAGCAGCGTGGCCGTATGGATGAACTCGACGGCTGCTGCGAGGCCGATATGCTTGTCGCCCTCATAGCCGCACAGTCGGGCGCTGGCGAGGGTCAGCAGCGGGCGGAGGCGCTTCCCGCCCGCGGCGACCAGATGGCTGGCGAGCTCGGGGATCAAGGGCACGTTGGACTGCATATGATCGACGATCAACTGGTTGACCCGTGCCATGTCGGCGGCGCAAAGGTCGCGCAGGTTGTCCAGCGCGTTTGTAGTATCCTTCAATTGAGTCCCATCCAAGCGGGCGACAACGGCCAAGAGATTCTCTCCAGATTGATTGCCGGGGCTGTCATGCGTGCCGACGAAATGTCTGAGCAAACAGCGCGGAGCGAGCATATGATGTTTGGATGGGGCGTCAAGTAACGTACCGATCAATTTCGGCTAGCTAGCAGAGGCATTTACAAGGATGAACGACCATGTCGCCCTGTCGCTCGCAACGGCGATACTCAAGGATGCCGACATCGAATGCGTCATGTTCGACAGCCATGCGGCGATCATTGAGGGAAGTATCTCCGCGATCCAGAAGCGTATTATGGTGCTCGATGGAGACAGTGGTACGGCACGGGCATTGCTGATGGGTACAGAAATCCGCGATTCCAAGGAATCGATGGGCATTGTCCGATGACGGCTGACGCGGCTGATACGGACGACCGGCTGCTCGGCGGCCGGGTGGTGCTGCGACAATCGGCATCGGGGTTTCGGGTGTCGGTGGATACCGTCCTGCTTGCGGCAGCGGTCGAACTTGCGCCGGGGGCACGGGCACTCGACGTCGGCTGCGGGACCGGCGGTGCGACGCTATGTCTCGCATCTCGTATCGCGGATGTCGCCCTGCTGGGAATCGACCGCGAGGCGGACATGACCGCCGGCCTACGCGCGAACGCGACTGCCAATTCGGTCGAAGACCGGGTGACCGGGGAGACCGTCGATGTCGCCGGCGGGGTACCGTCCCATCTGCGCGGCGCATTCGACCATGTGTTCTCCAACCCGCCCTACTTGCCACCCGGGCGAGCAGATACTCGGGAGGTCGATGCGCCCCGCCGTCGGGCGACGATCGAGTCCGTGCCTTTCGACGTCTGGCTTTCCTTCATGGCCGCGTGCTGCACGCCGAAGGGGAGCGTCACCGTGATCCATCGCGCTGACCGGCTGGAGGAGATTCTCGCGGCCTTCGAAGGCCTCAATGGGGCACTGCGCGTAGTGCCCATCTGGCCGCGGGCGGGACAGCCGGCGCGGCGGGTGATCGTCTCCGCGCGCCTAGGGGTGCGTTCGCCAACTAGCCTTTGCGCGGGCCTTGCTTTGCACGACGCCGCCGGCGGATATACCTCGGCAGCCCGCCGCTTGCTAGAGGACGGTATGGCTCTCTCCGCTGTCAACGCGGCAGGCTAATTCGCCTGAGCAGCCATGCGGATGGCGGAAATGGGTGTGTCGATGGTATGAAGGTTCCGGCGCTTATCGCGGCGGTCGGGCCGATCAATCGGGAACCAGAACATGTTCGGATTCTCTCTCGCCAAACTTCTCGTGCTGGCCCTGATCATCGGCGCGGTGATCGTTGGGTTTCGCCTGTTCGGGCGGCTCTCGAACCCGTCGGGACGGGTGTCGGACGAGAACGCGAGCGAAACACGGGCGTTTGACACCGAGTATGACCCTGAAACCGAGACCTATGTGGTGCGGGACGACGAGACGAAGCGGGGCTGACGACCCTGATGCGCCCGGACTTCCGATCGGGTTTGCGATCCGCGAAATTCCGCCACCGACTGTCGCGGCGTTTGCTCACAGGATGGGCCGCCCCTCGCCTTGACCGGGGGTGGGACCGCTTATATTTTCCCCGCGCCGAAAGGCTAGTAATCAATACTCCGGACAAAGCCGATTAACCAGCCCGATGCAGCCTGCTCTGCGGCATCGCCGCCGACCTTTCAAGATTTGATCCTGACCCTGCAGAGGTTCTGGGCCGAGCAGGGCTGCGTAATCCTGCAACCCTACGACATGGAGGTTGGCGCCGGCACATTCCACCCGGCGACGACCCTGCGGGCCTTGGGCCCGGATCCTTGGCACGCCGCCTTCGTGCAGCCCTCGCGCCGCCCGACCGATGGACGATATGGCGAGAACCCCAACCGGCTGCAGCATTATTACCAGTTCCAAGTCATCCTTAAGCCGTCCCCGAAGGACAGCCAGGATCTCTATCTGCAGAGCCTCACTGCGCTGGGCATCAACCCCATGTCTCACGATATCCGATTCGTCGAGGATGACTGGGAGAGCCCGACCCTCGGCGCCTGGGGGTTGGGCTGGGAGGTTTGGTGCGACGGGATGGAGGTCAGCCAGTTCACTTATTTCCAGCAGGTTGGCGGGTTCGACTGCGACCCGGTGGCGGTCGAGCTGACCTATGGACTGGAGCGGCTGGCGATGTATGTCCAGGGGGTCGAGAATGTCTACGATCTCGACTTCAACGGCGCCGGGACGTGCTACGGCGATGTGTTCCTGCGCGCCGAGCGGGAGTTCAGCGCCTATAATTTCGAACATGCGAGCACGGAGGCTCTGTTCCGACACTTCGCCGATGCGGAGGTCGAGTGCCAAGCGCAGATCGCCGAGAATCTGGCTCTGCCGGCCTATGACCAATGCATAAAGGCGAGCCATACCTTCAACCTGCTGGACGCGCGCGGGGTGATCTCGGTCACCGAGCGCCAAGCCTATATCCTGCGCGTGCGTGACTTGGCAAAGGGGTGTTGCGAGACTTGGCTCCAGGCCAGGGCGGACGGTTGATCGCAATGGCAGAGCTGCTGCTCGAATTCCGGTCCGAAGAAATTCCCGCGCGCATGCAACGCCGCGCGGCGGGGGACCTTGAACGGCTCCTGACGGCGGCGCTCAAGGAGAATAATCTCGAATATGGCTCGGTCGATCTGCGCGCGACCCCGCGACGCCTAGCGATTGGTGTCGCCGACCTGCCAGCGACCCAGCCGTCGCGTATCGTCGAGCGCAAGGGCCCGCGCACTGACGCACCGAAGAAGGCGCTGGAGGGTTTCGTCGGGTCGATCGAGATTTCTTTGGAAGAATGCGAGGTACGCGAGGACAAGAAGGGCAGCTTCTATGTCGCAGTCTGGGAGGAAACGGGCCGTCCCACCCGCGAGGTCCTGTCCGAGATCGTGGTGACGCTAGCGAAAAATATGCCTTGGCCAAAGTCGATGCGCTGGGCCGACACGCGGTTCCGCTGGGTGCGGCCGCTGCACGGGGTGCTCGCTATCTTCGATGGCGAACCGCTGGAAGGCGGTCTCGACACCGGGGATGGGATGCTCACATTCACCGACCGGACGGCCGGGCACCGCTTTCATGCGCCGGACGAATTCGCGGTGGATAGCCTCGCCGATTATGACGCGAAGCTGCGAGACGCGTTCGTGATTGCGGAATCCAAAGAGCGCGAGGGTGCAATACGCGCGCAGATGACTGCAGCCTGCGTGCAGGACGGCTTCCAGGTGCCGGACGATGACGAACTCTATGCCGAGGTCGCGGGGCTGGTTGAGTGGCCGCGGGTCCTGATCGGCTCGATCGACCGCGATTTCATGGCGCTGCCGGCCGAGGTGCTGATCTCGTCGATGCGCGAGCATCAAAAGTATTTCGGGCTCTCGGGCGTGGGGGGCGAGATCGCCCCGTCCTTCGCCTTCGTGTCCAACATCGAGGCGGTCGACCCGGCGGCCGTGATCGCCGGCAACGAGCGCGTCCTGCGGGCGCGCCTGTCGGACGCCAAGTATTTCTGGGATCAGGACCTGAAGACGCCGCTGGCGGAGATGAGCGAAGCGCTCGACGGGATCGTGTTCCATGCAAAGCTCGGCAGCGTCGGTGACAAGGTCGAACGCGTCGCGCGTCTGGCGCAATGGTTCGCGTCGGTTGTGCCCGGCGCCGACGCCTCAACGGTGGCCCGCGTAGCCCGGCTGGCCAAGGCGGACCTAGTCAGCGGCATGGTCGGCGAGTTTCCCGACCTGCAGGGTATCATGGGCCGATACTATGCAAGTATGCAGGGCGAGCCTTCGGACGTGGCCGATGCGATCGCGGAACATTATGCGCCGCAGGGCCCCTCGGACGCCTGCCCGTCGGCGCCGACAAGCATCGCCGTTGCGATCGCGGACAAGGTGGACACGCTTGCCGGTTTTTGGTCGATTGGCGAGAAGCCAACCGGTTCGAAGGACCCGTTCGCACTGCGACGCGCCGCGCTGGGCATTATCCGGATCCTGCTCGAGAACGGCTTGCGCATCAGCCTGCGCGATGCTTTTGCCGAGGCCCGCGCGTTGCATGATTGCGCGGACACTGCGATCGACGACGATCTGCTGTCGTTCTTTGCGGACCGGCTGAAGGTATATCTGCGCGACGATGGCGTGCGCCACGATCATATCGAGGCGGTGATTGGCCTGCAGTCGACGGGGGACCTAGTCGAGGTCGTCGCCCGCGTCCATGCGCTCGACGTGTTCCTGAGCTCCGACGACGGCACCAACCTGCTGGTGGCCTATCGGCGCGCGGCGAATATCGTGCGCGCGGAGGAGAAGAAGGATGGCTCCACCTATGACGGCAGCGCCTACGAGCCGGGGCTGGACGAAACCGATGAGATCGAGGCTGCGTTGTGGGATGCCCTCTCGCGGACCGGAGCGGGGATTGAAATGGCGCTCGCCGAAGAGAATTTCGAGGCCGCAATGCGGGGGCTCGCCGAATTGCGTCAGCCGGTCGACAGGTTTTTCGACGAGGTGACGGTTAATGTTGACGACTCTTCCGTCAGAAGGAATCGATTATGCCTCCTCGCGCGGATCCAAAAGGTGATGAACAATGTCGCTGAGTTCTCAAAAATCAAAGGCTAACGGGGCACCCATGAACGGATCATCCGAAAAGTGGGTCTACAGCTTCGCGGCGGGCGCGTCTGATGGCAGCGCTGAGATGCGAAACCTACTTGGCGGCAAGGGTGCCAACCTTGCGGAAATGAGCAATATGGGGCTGCCGGTGCCGCCGGGCTTCACCATTACCACCGACCTTTGTACCTATTACTATGCCAACAGCGAGACCTACCCGGACGCGCTAGACGGTCAGGTCGAGGCCGCGCTTAAGGCAATCGAGGCGGATGTCGGTGCGGTGTTCGGCGATACCGATAATCCGCTGCTGGTCTCGGTGCGTTCGGGTGCCCGCGCATCGATGCCGGGCATGATGGACACGGTCCTTAATCTCGGACTGAACGATGTCACCGTGGCCGGGCTTGCCGAAAGGTCGGGCGATGCGCGCTTCGCCTTCGACAGCTATCGCCGCTTCATCCAGATGTATTCCGATGTGGTACTCGGTGTGGATCACTACATGTTCGAGGAGGTGCTCGAGCAGCATAAGCTGGACAATGGGCTAATCCTCGACACCGACTTGTCTGCCGACGACTGGCGGTCGATCGTTGCCCAGTACAAGGCGATCGTGGAGCGGGAGTTAAACATGCCGTTCCCGCAGGACCCGCGCGAGCAGTTGTGGGGTGCCATCGGCGCAGTGTTCGGTTCCTGGATGAACCAGCGCGCCGTTACCTATCGCCGCCTGCAGAATATTCCCGCGGAATGGGGTACGGCTGTGAACGTTCAGGCCATGGTATTCGGCAATATGGGCGACGACTGCGCGACCGGCGTCGCCTTCACTCGCGACCCGTCGACGGGCGAGAATATTTTCTACGGCGAGTATCTGGTCAACGCGCAGGGTGAGGATGTGGTGGCCGGCATCCGGACGCCGCAGCATTTGACCATCGCGGGCAAGGAGCGCAACGGGTCCGACCTGCCGGCGATGGAAGAGGTGATGCCCGACGTGTTCAAGCAGCTGGCGGGAGTCCGCGAGACGCTCGAGGCGCATTACAAGGACATGCAGGACATCGAATTCACGGTGCAGAGCAACAAGCTCTACATGCTGCAGACCCGGTCGGGAAAGCGAACCGCTGCGGCGGCTGTGCGTATCGCCGTCGAGATGGTCGCGGACGGGCTGATAAGCCAGCCGGACGCGATCCTGCGAGTAGAGCCCGGCCAGCTGGATCAGCTGCTGCACCCGCGCCTCGATCCAGATGCGGCGCGCAACGTTCTTAGTAAGGGCCTGCCGGCTTCGCCGGGCGCGGCATCCGGACAAATTGTACTATCCGCCGATTTGGCGGAAGACTTGGCACGCAAGGGCGAAGACGTGATCCTCGTCCGAATCGAAACCAGCCCCGAAGATATTAACGGCATGCATGCGGCGCAGGGCATCCTGACGACCCGCGGCGGCATGACCAGCCACGCGGCCGTGGTGGCGCGAGGTATGGGGCGACCCTGCGTCGCCGGCGCCGGCGAGATCAACGTGGATTACGATAAGGGTCAGGTACGTGTCGGCGACCGCACGCTCGCGGCGGGCGACCAAATCACCATCGACGGCGCTACGGGCGAGATTATCGATGGCAAGGTGCCGACGATCGAGCCGGACCTGTCTGACGATTTCGCGAAACTGATGGAGTGGGCGGACGGAATCCGGCGCCTCAAGGTGCGCACTAATGCAGAAACTCCGGTCGATGCACGCACTGCGCGTGACTTTGGCGCAGAGGGCATCGGCCTTTGCCGTACCGAGCACATGTTCTTCGATCCCGAACGGATCGTCGCCGTGCGCCGCATGATCCTGGCCGAGGACGTGACCGGCCGTCGTGCAGCGCTGGACGAGTTGTTGCCTTACCAGCGGCAGGATTTCGTCGAACTGTTCACCATCATGTCGGGCCTTCCGGTGACGATCCGGCTGCTCGATCCGCCGTTGCATGAGTTTTTGCCAAAATCCGACGAGGAGATCCGCGAGGTCGCACGTGCTGCGGGGAGCGATCTGGCGATGATGCAGGATCGGGCGGTGCAGCTTTACGAATCCAACCCGATGCTCGGCCATCGCGGTTGCCGGCTAGGCATCACCTACCCCGAGATCTATGAGATTCAGGCCCGCGCAATTTTCGAGGCTGCGGTGCTTGTCGCGAAGGATTCCGACGAGACGGTGCTGCCTGAAATCATGATTCCGCTCGCGGCGACGCGTAAGGAAATCGATATCCTGAAGGAGCGGATCGACCAGGTAGCCGAAGCGGTGTTCTCGGAATCCGGTTCGCGCGTGGCGTATCAGGTCGGCACGATGATCGAGTTGCCCCGTGCGGCACTGCGTGCGGGCGAGATTGCCGAGTCGGCGGAGTTCTTCAGTTTCGGCACTAATGACCTGACCCAGACCACCTTCGGCATCAGCCGCGACGATGCGTCAAACTTCCTGAACGATTATGCGCATCAAGGAATTATCGATGTTGATCCCTTCGTGTCGATCGATGTCGACGGGGTGGGCGAGTTGGTCTCGATCGCCGCCGAACGGGGGCGTGCCACGCGGGCAGATATCAAGCTTGGGATTTGCGGCGAACATGGCGGTGATCCGGCCTCGGTCAAATTCTGCGATCGCTCGGGTCTGGACTACGTATCCTGCTCGCCCTATCGGGTGCCGATCGCCCGCCTGGCGGCCGCGCAGGCCAGTGTCGAAGCTGACGGTTAGCCCTGACCAGCAGTGCTGCAGCATTAGTCCAAATAGGATGTAATAGAAGTTATCATCGATAATTTATTCTAAAAAGGAACACTTGGTCGGCAAACTTATGGGCGATTCAGAGGATTTCCGGCGGCGGCGAGCTTGCCATCGTCTGAACCCAAGGCATCGATCCGGATTGAAACGAGGAGATGATCGCCGCATCGGGACCGGATTTCGCCGACATTCTGGCCCTGCAGGAATACAGGTTCACCTGCGATCTGGCGTTCATGAGTGGCACGAAAGGCGCTTAACTGCCGTTTTACTAGGCCGCGGTACTTCGTCCGGGCGGTCAGTTCTTGGCCAATGTAACAGCCTTTCTCCCAGTCGATACCGTTGAGGCGGTCGAAATTGGATTCGAGGAGGGTTGATTTCTCGACCTCCATGTCGCGCGATCCGTCAGGAATCTCCAGAGAAATTCGCAGCGCGTCGTAGTGCGTGAAATCTGTTTCCGGGATTCCCCGGCTGTTTAGGACGGCCTCAACAGACAAGCGATTGCCGAGGAGACGGCATCCGAGCGCGACATCGCGTGGATCTGTGTAAGCGAGCGTGTCGGCGATTACACGCGTGAACCCGGGATTGGCGTCTAGGCCCATTGCTTTAGGTGCCTCGGGACCGAATACAGCGAACACGGCCATGTCTTCTGAATTTTCGAACTGCGCGTCTGCGCGCAGGCGGAAACGCGAGAGGCGCTGGATCAGGTCATCCGCGCGCCCTGCCTCGCAATCAATCCAGAGGCGCGCACCGTCCGTCATGACGAAGAAATCATGAAGATACTTTCCCTGAGGCGTAAGAAGGGCGCTGTAAACGGACATGGTCTCGGACACTCGCTCCATGTCCTGAGACACTAGCCCCTGCAGGAAGCTCCGGCAGTCTGCGCCGTTGAGCGCGACGACGTCACGGGGCAGCTGAACGTACGAGGCAGACATAAAAATCCTCCGTGGCTGGTCTCGATTCCTAGCTTGATAGTCGGCGTGTCCCGCCTATCTGGCAACCCGCGCGCATTCTTTTTTGTACCAAGAATTTGGCGTGGCGCTGGGTAGCCGAGTATAAGCCTCACCGTCATGCGAATACTTTATGTCGGTCCTAGCCGGATAGGTGACGCCGTCCTTTCGTCAGGTCTGCTGGACTCCCTGTGCCGCAACTATCCCGATGCGCGGATTACCATCGCGTGCGGTTCTTCGGCTGCGTCTTTGTTCGAGGCGGTGCCGGGCCTAGACCGAATCATTGTGATGCACAAGAGACCGCGCGGGGGTCACTGGTGGGACCTGTGGCGTCAGGTGGTCGGACAGCGCTGGTCGCTGGTCGTCGATGTGCGGCGTTCCATCATCCCCTGGACCGTCCTGAATGCACGCCGTGCGATCGCGCCGCCGAGTTCACATTATGACGAACACGCGGTCGTCTCGTTCGCCCGGACGCTGGGCCTTTCGGGTTTTCCGCCGATCCCGCGGCTGTGGATAGCCGAGAAACACCACGCCGCGGCCGCTGCGCTGATGCCTACCGAGACGCCGGTCATAGCGGTTGCGCCGACGGCCAACTGGCAGGGAAAGATATGGCCGGCGGACCGGTTCGTGGACGTCATACGACGGCTGACCGGGGTGGAAGGCGCGACGGACGACGCCGTGCTTCCGGATGCGGTGATCGCGGTTCTAGGTGCGGAGAACGAACGCGATGCGGCGGCACCGGTTCTGGATGCATTTACTGCGGCGCGCGTTATCGACTTAGTGGGAACTCAGGATTTACCGACCATCGGCGCTTGTCTGACCCGGTCGTCGTTGTTTGTGGGAAATGATTCGGGTCTGATGCATATGGCGGCGGCCGCGGGAATTCCCACGGTCGGGCTGTTCGGGCCAAGCCGCCCGGAGCGCTATGCGCCTTGGGGCTCCCGGGCCACCTGGGTGACCACCGAAAAACCCTATTCCGAGCTCGTGGGTGGGAAGGGGTATGATCACCGGACCACGGACACGCTGATGGACAGCCTGTCTGTCGATGATGTGGTGCGGGCTTCCACTAGCCTATGGTACCGCGTGGAAGAAGACAGAGAATGAGTGCAAACACAGATAAGCCGCGCCTGTCCGCTCTCGTCGTCGCGCATAATGAGGAAGCCGAGCTCGATGACTGCCTGACTGCACTGGCGTTCGCCGATGAGATCGTGGTGGTCTTAGACCGCTGCACGGATCGGTCGGAAGAGATTGCGCGCACCTATGGCGCAGTGATCGAGGTGGGGGCGTGGGAGATTGAAGGTGCGCGTCGAAACCGTGGGATCGAGATATGCACCGGCGACTGGATACTCGAGGTCGACGCCGATGAGCGTGTGACCGATGCCTTGTCTGCGCATATACGCGAGACGATCGGCAGGGCACCCTACGGGCATTTCCTCATCCCCTATCATAATTATGTTGGTGACCGGCTCGTGGAGTTCGGCTGGGGGGCGGCTTGGGGAGTGACCGCGACGGTTCGCCTGTTCGCAAACGATTCGGTGCACGGGCCCGCAAAAATCTGGGGCGAACAGCGCATCCATCCCGCACTGGAACTAAAGGGAGAAGCTGGCCGCCTCGATGTTCCGATGGTTCATTATGTCGATCGCAATATCTCGGATATGATCCATCGCCTCGACCGATACACGAGCGCGCGCGCCCGCGACATGCGTCAGACCGGTGAGCTGGGCAGTTTCGCGCGCAACGTCCGGCGCATCTTCTCGCGCTTCTGGAAATGCTATGTCTCGCGGCGCGGATATCGGGAAGGACAGTATGGTTTTCTAATCGCGCTGATGGCAGGGCTCTACCCGATCCTCAGTTATCTTAAGGCGCATCTGGAGGACGAGTAGCGGTGCGTTTGCTTCAGGCCATGGCAGGTGCGGAAGTCGGCGGTGCGGAGGCGTTCTTCGTTCGCTTGGCGATAGCATTCGCAGATGCGGGTATTAACCAACGTGTGATCATCCGCCGAGATTCTTTCCGCGCCCGGGCCCTGCGCAATGGTGGGCTCGATCCAATGGAGTTGCCGTTCGGCGGGCGAATGGACTTCCGCACGCGCCCGGCGCTGCAGCGCGAGATCGACCGTTATAAGCCGGATATCGTCCTGACCTGGATGAGCCGTGCCACTTGGGCGACGCCGAAGTCTGAGTCCCGCGACGGGTACAAGCTGATCGCCCGACTCGGAGGATACTATGATCTCAAATATTATCGGCATTGCGATTATCTGATCGGCAACACGGAAGACATCGTCGAGCATATCGTCAGTCAGGGCTTCTGCCGCGACCGCATTGTCTATCTGCCCAATTTTGTACACCCGCCCAAGCGGGCGAAAGCGTCGCGGATCGGTTTCGATACGCCCCTAGACGTGCCGCTCCTGCTGGCGATGGGACGGCTGCACGAGAACAAGGGCTTCGATGTATTGCTGCGCGCGCTCGCCGAGTTGTCGGAGACATGGCTGTGGATTGCTGGGGAGGGTTCCGAGGCGGGGGCACTGTCGCGCTTAGCGAACGAACTGGGCGTGGCGGATCGCGTCCGGTTCCTCGGCTGGCGGGACGACCCTGATGCACTGATGCAGGCGTGTAACATCTTTGTGTGTTCGTCGCGCCATGAACCTCTTGGAAACATTATTCTGGAAGCCTGGGCGGCAGAGAAGCCAGTCGTGGCCGCCGCTGCCGCCGGTCCCAAGAGCCTCATCGGTGATGACGCGGCCGGCATCATGGTTCCGGTGGACAATCCAGGTGCTCTTGCGGCCGGTGTCCGCAGCCTCATTGCCGATCCCGGTAATGCTGCTCGGCTTGCCGTCGAGGGGCACCGTCGCTACCAAGCGAACTACACCGAGGCGGCCGTCGTTGCGCAGTATCGTCAATTCTTCGAGCGAGTTGCCTGACTATGTGCGGTATCGCAGGGGTCATGGGGGCCGATGGGGTGATGGCGGACGCCGGTGTGTTGCGGCGCCTCGTCGATGCCGTGCGCCATCGCGGCCCCGATGGCGAGGGCGCCTATACAGCGCGAAATGTTGCCCTGGGCCAGACCCGGCTCGCTATCATCGATTTGGAAACGGGTAACCAGCCGCTCTACGAACCTGGCGGCGCTGTCCTCGTGGCGAATGGCGAGATCTACAATTATCTGGAGCTGCGCGGACAACTGGAGGGCGAGGTATTCTCTACCCGCTCGGACTGCGAGCCGCCGCTGCATCTTTACCGGAAATACGGTCTAGACTTCGTGGAGCATCTGCGCGGCATGTTCGCCATTGCGTTGTACGACCCGATCGAGGGGCAGCTAGTCCTCGCCCGCGACCCTTTCGGGATCAAGCCACTCTACTATGCCCAGACCGGTAAGGGATTCGCCTTCGCATCCGAACCCCAGGCGCTGATCGAATCCGACATGGTCGTACCCCAGGTGAATGACACTGCCCTTTCGGAGTTGCTTCAACTTCAGTTCACGACGGGTGCGGAAACGGCCTTCGATCAGATCATGCGTGTTCTGCCCGGTGAAACCGTTGTAATCCGCGACGGCCGCGTGGTCGCCCGCCGCCGCCGGTCCGCACTCCCCGCCGACGGGGTGGCCGAGTGGTCCGAGGCGGAAGCACTCGAACACCTCGACGTTGCGTTGCGCGACAGTGTCGAGGTGCATCAGAGATCGGACGTGCCCTACGGCATGTTCCTGTCGGGGGGCGTGGATAGTTCGACATTACTGTCGTTGATGGCGGATCTCAACGATACGCCGGTGCAAGCCTTCACTGCGGGATTTGTTGGCACTTCGGTTCCCGATGAGCGTGAACATGCGCGCGCGCTGGCGCGCATCACCGGCGCCGAGATGATCGAGCTCGAGATCGACTCAGAGATGTTCTGGCGCGATCTGCCGCGCATCGTCGCGTCGGTAGACGACCCGGCGGCCGACTATGCCATGGTCCCCACCTATTTTTTGGCGCAGGCCGTCAGGTCGGCGGGCTTGAAGGTCGTACTGACCGGCGAGGGCGGAGACGAGCTCTTCGCCGGGTACGGGCGCTATCGAAGCGCAATGCGGCCCTGGTTGCGTGGCGGCCGCAGCATGCGTGCGCGTGGTGTATTCGACGGGCTTGGGGTGTTGCGCGAGACGCCGGCCGGCTGGCGTGATGGGATTGCCGCTGCCCAGCAGACGGCCGACGCCGCGGGCCATAGCCGTTTGCAATCTGCTCAGGCCGCTGATTGCGCGGACTGGCTACCCAACGATCTGCTGATTAAGGTGGACCGTTGCCTGATGTCGCACGGGGTCGAGGGGCGAACCCCCTTCCTTGATCCGGAGGTGGCGTCGGTTGCCTTTCGCATGCCGGACGGGCTGAAGGTGCGCGACGGGCTCGGCAAGTGGGTCTTGCGCAAGTGGCTCAACGGCACGCTGCCAGAGGCGAGGCCTTTCGAACGCAAGCGGGGGTTCAGCGTTCCGGTTGCCGAGTGGATTGAGGAGCGCGGTGCAGAAATCGGCCGGCTGGTGGCACAGCAGCCCGGGATCGTTTCCGTCTGCGAGCCGCGGGCGGCGGAGGCGCTGTTCACGAAGTCCGGAAAGCGTGAGGGCTTTGCGGCATGGGTATTGCTCTTCTATGCGCTGTGGCATGGCCACCATATTCTGGGCCAGCGTGACAGTGAGGATGTCCGCGCTGCGCTCGAGGCCGGACGCCGCGCTGCCTGAAGCCAACTTCGCTGTGACCGGCTATCACTTTGGCAACACTGGCGCCTTATCCACGCGCAAGGTCATCGGATTTCGATAAAATCAGGTGCATCCGTGTAGATGTCGCCGGATCAGACCGGCCAGCAGATACTGCCACGCAGCAGTTGAACGCCCGAGCTGCCCGCGAGGGTCGACTTACCGAACATGGACAAGTATGCGAAGCAGGTCATGTTCGCCGAACGGGCGATCACGGTGGTCAGGGCTTTGTGCACCGGAATACCTGCCGGTGAGAACCGAGCCCCTGACGAGCGAGTATCGAGTCTGCACCATAGAGGCAGTGCAGATATGCCGGGCTCCGGCTCTCCGGGCATGATCGAATCGTTTCGACTGTTTTTCGGGGACACAAACTTATGGGCACCGTGCGGAATGGACCAGAAAATTTTAAATAATTCAACCTGTTGCCGGGTCCGCGAACAGTGGGTCACTCTTTGAGCTGACTCCCGGCACCCGGAGCCCTATATTCCTAAAACATTTTGTGCACTGCACCCAAGGCGCTCCTTCGACCGGGCGTCACCAATACCGGGGAGAAAAAACTATGACCGCATGCATCGTTGGCTGGGACCATCTGAAATTCGGCAAGCGTGAGGACGACGACATCGAGGACATGATCGTGTCGGTCGCGACGGGCGCCATGCGCGACGCCGGCGTGGAGCCGAAGGACGTGGACGCGATTTACCTCGGGACGTTCGGTGGCGGATTCGTGCGTCAGGAGTTTCCGGCCTCGCTTGTCCTGCAGTCTCATGAGGATTTGCGTTTCAAGCCGTCGACCCATGTCGAGAATGCCTGCGCCACCGGCTCGGCGGCGATCTATCAGGGGATCAATCATATCGCGGCAAGGAAAGGTCGGATCGTGCTGGTCGTCGGCGTGGAAAAGATGACCGAGGTCTCCGGCGAGGTGCTCGGCGGCATCCTGTCGAAAGCATCCTATCTGCGCGAGGAATCGGCCGCCAGCTTTGCCCAGATCTTCGGCCAGATTACCGATGCCTATTTCCAGAAATACGGTGACAAGTCTGACGCTCTCGCGATGATCGCGGCGAAGAACCACAAGAATGGCTGCGACAATCCTTATGCACAGCTGCAGAAGGATCTCGGTTATGACTTCTGCCGCAACGTGTCCGAGAAGAACCCGGTGGTCGCTGGGCCGCTCAAGCGGACCGACTGTTCGCTGGTCTCGGACGGGGCCGCGGCGATCGTCCTGACCGACGTGGACACGGCGTTAAAGATGGACAAGGCGGTGTACTTTCGTGCGGCCCAGCATGTGCAGGACTTCCTGCCCATGTCGAAGCGCACGGTGACTGACTTCGAAGGCCCGGCGGAGGCCTTCGCCCGCGCATTCGCCGAGGCCGGTGTCTCGGTCTCGGACCTCGGTTTTGCCGAAGTGCATGACTGCTTTACCTCGGCCGAACTCCTTTCGTACGAGGCCATGGGCCTGACCTCTAAGGGTGAGGGCGAGACGGCGATCAAAGAGGGCTGGACCTATGCGGATGGCAAGCTGCCGGTGAATCGTTCCGGCGGCCTGAAGGCCAAGGGCCACCCACTAGGAGCAACTGGTCTGTCGATGCACGCGATCGCATCGATGCAGCTCACGGGGACGGCGGGAGATTTGCAGCTGGATAATCCGAATCTCGGCGCCGTCTTCAATATGGGCGGTTCCGCGGTATCGAGCTACGTCTCGATTCTCGAGCCGCTGCGTTAGTACGCCCGAACTAGAACGCAATCATGAGCGATAGGTTCAAGGCTGTCCTGCTCGAGCAGGGTGATGACGAAAAAGTATCTGCGTCGATCAAGGATGTGGACTTCGCCGATTTACCCGACGGCGACGTGACCGTCGCGATCGACTATTCGACGATCAACTTCAAGGACGGGCTGGTCGTCAACGGTAATATCGGTCGCCTCGTGCGCGAGTTCCCGCATGTGCCTGGGATCGACTTCGCGGGTACCGTGGAGGCGTCCGAAAATCCCGACTTCGCGCCTGGCGACAAGGTTGTGCTAACCGGCTGGCGGGTTGGTGAAATCCACTGGGGCGGGCTCGCGCAGAAGGCGCGCGTTAAGGGGGACTGGCTGGTGCCGCTACCCGACGGGCTGAGTACGCAACAGGCAATGGCGGTCGGCACGGCGGGCTTCACCTCCATGCTCTGCGTCGATGCGCTCGAAGCCCATGGGCTTGTCCCCGACAATGGCGAGGTGCTGGTCACAGGTGGTGCGGGCGGCGTCGGCAGCGTCGCGATTGCGATTCTCGCAAAGCGTGGCTACACCGTCGTGGCTTCGTCGGGCCGGCCTAAGCTCAATGATTATCTGACCGAGCTCGGTGCTACCGAGGTGATTGATCGTGCCGACTTGTCCGAAGCCGCCGCCCGGCCGCTGGAGCGCGAGCGCTGGGCGGGCTGCGTGGACGCGGTCGCGGGTAAGGCCTTGGCAACGGTGCTGGCGCATATGAAGTATGGTGGCTCCGTCGCGGCCTGCGGGCTGGCCGGTGGCAACACGCTGGAGACTACGGTTCTGCCCTTCCTGCTGCGCGGGGTAAACATTCTGGGAATCGATTCCGTGATGCAGCACAAGGTGCATCGCATTCGGATCTGGCAACGGATCGTGGAGGACCTGCCGCTCGACAAGCTCGACGCCATGACAAGTAAAGCGCCGCTTGCCGATGTGCCCGATCTGGCCAAGGCGATCCTCAAGGGCGGCTTGCGCGGGCGTACGGTGATTGACGTCAATGCCTGACCAGCGAGCGGTCAATCCTCTCTTAACCTGCGATCTCTAGACTTGCTGGCTGACTGAGGTTCGATCAATGAAGCTACAATCAGAAAAACTACTTATCGGGGCCGCGCTGGCGGCGGCATTCCTGCTGTCCGCCTGCGAAAATCCATGGCGCGAGTATCTGCCGGACTTCGATCAGGTCCTGTTGGCCGGGTAGCTCGAGGACGAGGCACCGCTGCGGTCGGTCGCACCCCTCTACTGCTATGAAACGATCGGCGCGAATGATTGCTACGACGCGCCCAAAAGTGCGGCGGCGCGCGTGATACCTTCGGACTCGCAACTGATATGATCCCGATCACATGTGGCCAGGCTCGCGTCGCCGCGGATCGACAGGTATCGAATGCGTTTTCTGCACTGGCCCCTCCTGCTTGGAATGATCGTCGGCCTGACGGCCCTCGTCGTCGCCGTGATGCCCGGTAGTGCGTTGAGTGCGGATGTCGTGCGATGCATGAATATCGACCTGGCATTCGACGACGGGAGCGCGATGGAGGATTTCGGCTCTGCTCCTAGGGCATTTCTGTCGGGTGGACGCGCCGACCTTTTCGGGCCTGACGCGCCCTCCTAGCAGCCCCCGAGACCCGTCGCGAGGTCGATACGCGGACTCCAACCGGGTAGGGGTACGCCTTCCCATGGTACCATGACCTCGCCCGAGCGATGCGGTCGACCACCCCAGCGGATGTCGATATTCTCGCCATTGGCACGCATCCAGGTCTCCGCGATGGCGCGCAGGGTCACGGGTTCACCCGACGGCAATGTATGGCTCGCGCGGCCGCAGACCTCGCCCGAGTACAGAAGATTTCCTGCATGCACGAAGCCGTCGACCAGATCGTCTACATGCACCAAGTGCAACAGCTGATCGCCGGGGCTTGCTTCGACCGACGTCTGGTTCGCCGCGGCGTCGCGTAGCGTGGCTAGAAATTTCCGGCGCGGGTCGTTGGGCCCGTAGCTGTCGTAGATCTTGAGGGTGACCGTGTTCAGGCCCGCTTGTCCGCAGTAATAGTCGATGATGTCGTCGGCGGCCTGCTTGCTCGCTGCATAGAAGCTGTTCGGCGACGGTGTCGGGTCGCCAGGTGTGCTGCCGGCGTTCTGCCAGGCTGTTCCGGCGACGACGAGTGCCGGACATCCCGCTGCCGTGGCGGCCTCGCAGACCCGTGCCGTGAGGGTCACATTGTCGGTGATCACGCCGTCGATATCTGCGTGGGTATGGCTACTCGAGAAACGTGCCGCTAGATGGAAGACAACGTCTGGGGTGGCCTGCTTGACGATGTTGATGAGCCGGCTACCGTCGTCGTGCGCGGGGATGGCTTCGGCCTGGCCCGGCAAGGCGGCAATGCGCGCCGGGTCGCTGCTGTCGCGCACGATCGCCGTGACCGACACGCCGGCGTCGTGGAGACGGTGCGCGAGATGCCCGCCGATAAAGCCGGTCGCGCCCGTGACCACGGCGGTGCAGAACTTTACCGGAGTGCGGGTCTCAGTCATGCTAGGCGCCGGCGGCGAAGTCAGGATACGCGCCGTCGCGCTCGGACATTATCCGTGGCGCGGACGGCCAGGCGATGGCGAAGGCCGGATCATCCCAGCGCACGCCGCGTGCAAGTTCGGGCACGTAGGCAGCTCCCATCAGATACTCGACCGTGCTATCGTCCTCGAGGGTCAGGAAGCCATGCGCGCAGCCGGGCGGGACGAACAGGGCATTCTGCGCGTCCGTATCGAGTTCGGTCCCCACCCATTGGCAGAAGCTGTCGGAGCCGGGACGCAGATCCACGGCGACGTCGAAAACGCAGCCCCGGATGCAGCGGATGAGCTTGGGATCGGGGGCGGGGTCGGCCTGGTAATGCATCCCGCGAAGCGTCCCCCGATGGTGGTTGCGGGAGATATTGGTCTGGACCACGTCGAACGCGATGCCCGCGTCGCGAAACTCGTCCGTGCAGAACCCACGGGCGAAGTCGCCTCGTGCGTCGGCCACGGGCGCGGTTCGGACCTCGACTACACCGGCGATCGATGTGGGAATGAACATCATGACAGGATTGTCAGCTCCGGCAAGGCGACCACGAAGCGGCCGCCCCAGTCCGCGATATGGTCATGGGCGACGGTGATCTCGCGCTTCAGGTTCCACGGCAGTATAAGCACATAGTCGGGGCGGCTGTCGCGCAAGCGGTCGGGGGCGACGATGGGAATCCTGCTGCCCGGCAGGAACCGACCCTGTTTCTGGTCGCTGATATCGGCGACGAAGTCGATCTGCGATGCGTCCACGCCGCAGAAGTTCAGGAGCGTGTTTCCTTTTGCCGCCGCACCATAGGCCGCCACGGTTTTTCCGGCGCGCTTTGTCTCGCCCAGAAAGGCCTGTACCCCGTCGCGGATGGCTTCGACGCGGGACTGGAAGCCGGCATATCCGTCGCGCCGGTAGAGCCCCATCGCCACCTCGTCATCCCGGACCTTCCGGAGCCCGACGCCTTCCGTGCGTTGGGGGCCGTCGCGTCGCGCCGCGAAGATGCGCAGGCTCCCGCCATGGGTGGGCAGTTCCTCGACGTCGAACAGGTACAGCCCGTGGCGTGTAAACACCTTCTCGACGACTAGCAGCGAGAAGTAGGAGAAATGTTCGTGATAGATCGTATCGAACTGGGCATCCTCGATGAGCCGGGCCAGATGAGGAAACTCCATGGTGAGGACACCGTCGTCGGCCAGCAGACAGGCCAGTCCGGCGACGAAGTCGTTGAGGTCGGGGACATGTGCCAGCACGTTATTGCCCAGCAGCAGGTCGGCGCGCATGCCTTTCTCGTGAAGCGTTTGCGCGAACTTGAGGCCGAAGAACTCGGCCAGTGTTGGGACGCCGTTCGCGTTGGCTGTCTGCGCGACATTGGCCGCTGGCTCGATCCCGAGAACGGGGATGCCGGCTTTCATGAAATGCTGCAGCAGATACCCGTCGTTGCTCGCGACCTCGATGACGGAGCTCGACGCATCTAGGCTGAAGCGTTCGGTCGCCATCTTCGTATAGGTCTCGGCATGGGCGACCCAGCTCGTCGAGAAGGACGAGAAGTAAGCATAGTCCGAGAAAATCTCTTCGGCGGTCACCACGTCCTCGACCTGGACTAGCAGGCAGCTGTCGCACACGCGCGCGTGCAGCGGGTAGTGCGGGTCAACCTGGTCGGGCGCCGTCAGGTAACTATTGGCCAGAGGGGTTTCGCCGAGATCGGCGAAGCTCGTCGTCAGCTGGCTGCCGCAGAACCGGCAGGTAAGGGAGGTTTCATCGGACGCGCGCATCACGTCCCCAATTCCTGATAGGCGTTGATCTGGGACTCGACCAGTACGCGGGGTGGGGTGCCGGCATGAAACTCGGCATGCCAGCGGGCGGCCCAGGCGGCGGCGTCGGCCTGGCTCAGGCGCGGCCGCCAGTTCAGGACCCGGGCGGCCAGCGATGCGTCGAGCGCCAGGTTCTTCGCTTCGGCCGGGCCGTCCTCGGGCTCATGCACCCAGTCTTCCACCGCCTGCCCCTCGGCCCGGATCGTCTCGATCACCCGGTCCAGGAGCCAATTCACCGGCTGAGCCATCTCCGTGTCGGGTCCGAAGTTGAGGGCGTAGGGCAGGCTGTCGTCCTTCGCGCGCACCAGCGCCTCGGCGTAGCGCAGATAGCCCGCGAGAACATCGAGCACATGCTGCCAGGGCCGGGTCGCCGTCGGATTGCGGACGCGCAGGGCTTCGCCGGCCTGCATGGCCCGGAACAAATCAGGGAGTATGCGATCCTCCGACCAGTCCCCGCCGCCGATAACGTTGCCGGCCCGCGCGGTTGCGAGGCGCGGTGCGCGGTCGCGATTGTCGAAGATGCCGCGCCGCCAGCCCGCACTCAGAGTTTCCTGCGCCGCCTTCGAGGCGCCGTAGGGCTGGTCGCCGCCCAGCGGGTCCGTCTCGACGAACGGGCGAACGCTGTCGTCGTTGCGGTAACACTTATCGCTCGTGACCACGAGGATCGCCCGTAGGCCGGTGCTGTTGCCGAGCTTCTCCAGAAGATTCCCGGTGCCTTGCACGTTTGTCGCGTAGGTCCCGAGGGGATCGCGGTGGGCGCGACGCACGAGGGACTGGGAGGCGAGATGGATCACGACGTCCGGATTGGCGGCGGCGCAGGCGATCTCGACGGCATCCCGGTCGCGAATGTCACCGGTCATGGAGGTAAGGTATGTCCAGTCCCCGAGGTCGCGGAACAGGTTCGGGCCCGCCTCCGGTGCGAGGGCGAAGCCGTGCACATCCGCACCGAGCATTTCCAGCCAAGCGCACAGCCATGCGCCCTTGAAGCCCGTATGTCCGGTCACGAGTACGCGCCGTCCGCGCCAGAAGTTCCGGTCCGGGGCGCTCATCGGAGCGCTATCCCGGTGCGTGGCGGCCGCGCACGCCGCACGGTGCGCGATGCCGGAATGCGCAGCAGGTATCCCGCGGTTCCGAACAGGCGCGCGAGGTCGCGCCACGCCTTTGCCCGGCGCAGGGTGACCAGGTTGCCGAAGGTCTTTCCGGCGAAACGCAGCAGGCTCGGCCAAGCGATCGCGGCGCAGGCGGTGCGGCCGTGATACTTCTGCTCCAGATAGAGACGCGACCAGGCCATGTGCCAGTGTTTCTCCCAGCGGTAGGCAGCGCTCGGGCGCACCGAGCCGCCGCCGCCATGAAAGACCCGCGCATCGGGCACCAGGATTGCGCTGAACCCGGCCTGCCGAATGCGCATGCAGAAATCATCATCCTCGTAATACAGGAAAATCGCCTCGTCGAACGGTCCGATCGCCCGGTAGGACGCCATGCGTAGAAGCACCACGGCGCCGGACAGATAGTCTGCGCAGACAGGTCCGTCGGGCGGCCGTTCGCTGTCGCGGGCCGGCAGCAGGCGGCGGTTGAAAAGGATGACGTCGTGGGCGGGCTCGTATGTGCCGGTATCATCGAGGACACGCGGCGCCAGCAGGGCCGCGTCGGGATAGGCGTCGGCGGCCCCAATCAGGGCGGCGAGTGCCTCCGTATCTACCCGGGAATCCGGGTTGGCTAGCAGCGCGAATTCACGCGTGACCTTTGCCAGGCCGAGATTCGCGCCGGCACCGTATCCGACGCCGATCCGGTTCTCGTGCACGGACACGGCTGGTGCCAGCCGGCGAACCATTTCGGGCGTCCCGTCGTCGCTGGCATTATCGATGACGATGATCTCCGCATTCCCGCCTATACCGGCGAGGCAGGCCTCGATCACTGCGCCGCTGTGATGGGTTACGGTCACCACCGAGACGCGTTGCCACGGGTCTTTCTGGGATACGGTCATGTCTTCGGTGCTGGTGGCCACGTCCGGAGCCGATCGAGGTTAGGAGAGGACCGGGATTTTGACCCCGGCTGCCGCGTCGCGACAAGGGAAGTCGCGCTTAGTCGAGGATCATGTCGCGGGCCAGTCGGAACAGTTGCCCGTCTGGGTCGGCGAGCGATTCAAGCACGCTGAAATGATGACCGCCGGGCACGCTGCAGATGCGAGTGTCGGCACCGTGGTTTCGACAGTGCACGGCGAACGCCTCTGCCTGACGGTGAAACTCCCGTCCCTCGAGGGACCCGAGCGCGATAACGGTTCGCGCCCGGGCGCGCGGGAGCTGGAACATCGGGCTGAGCGCGGCGGCGCCGGCCGCATCGAGGCCAAGGGGATCGCCGATGGGCGTGTAGCGGATCGGCTCGAGGTCGAAGATTCCACTGATCGGCATCGCGCTTTTCAATATGTCTGCCGGCAGGTCCGGGGCAAAGGCCGGCCAGTCCGTCGTCATCACGGCGCCGGTGAGGTGGCCGCCGGCGGAATGTCCGCTTACCTGAAGCCGATCCCGGTCGTAGCCGAGTTCCACGCCGTGCGCCCAAAGATGCGCGATGGCGCGCCGCACCTGATCCAAAATCTTGGCCGGCGTGACCTCGGGGCAAAGTGAGTATTCGAGATTCGCGAAGCCGATGCCGGCCTCGAGGAAGGGTCGCGCGAGGAACGCATAGGTTTCCTTGTCGTTCCACTGCCAGTAGCCGCCGTGAATGAAGACGTGGAGCGGCGGGTTGCGCGCGTCAGGCAGGAACAAATCGAACCGGTCGCGCGGGCCATCGCCATATGTGAGATCGATCCGCCCGTTCCCGGCTTCAGCCCGCAGGTGGTCGCTGCGCGCGTTGAAGTCGGCGATGTAGGTTTCGAAATCCGGGACCTTGCCGCGGTTGTCATACTCCGCGAACAGGGTGTCCGCGTCATAGTCGAGATAGACGATGTCGCCCATCGAGGTCTCCATTGCTTCAGCCGGACTGCCGCTCAGTCCCCGAGATCGTCTCGTAGAGGTGGTACATGGCGGCCGTGTCGATATCATACATGCCCATGCCGACGGCGGCCCTCTGGTTTTCGGCCGGGCGGACGGCTAGTCTGAGCTCTCGAATCTGACCCCAGAAACTCGGTTAGGGAGCACGACCATGGCGAAGGTGACACTCGAACAGGCAAACACGATCATCGCGGCCAGCCAGGCCAAAGGACGCGAGCTCGATATTGGTCCATTGACCATAGTGGTCCTCGACGATGGCGGGCACCCGGTGTCGATGCAGCGCGAGGACAAGAGTGGAATCATGCGGTTCGAGATTGCCTTCGGTAAAGCCTGGGGTGGGCTGGCAATTGGGCGCTCGTCGCGTGCAAACGAGACTGACTTCCTGACCCGAGAGCATTTTGGGAACGCGGTCGCGGTCGCGTCGGGTGGCCGGGTGATTCCGGTGGCCGGCGGGGTGCTGATCCGTGATACGGACGGCAATGTCGCGGGCGCTGTCGGCGTCACCGGAGACACGTCGGACAATGACGAGGCGTGCGCGGTCGCGGGCATCGAGGCCGCGGGCCTAACCGCCCACGTCTAGTCTTGTATCTGCGCCGGGACGACTATCCGCTGTGCCGGCTGTAGACCCGAACGACGATTAGGAAGACGAACAGACTCAGAACCGTCGTAGCCGTCTGGGTGAGGCCCATCTGCAGCGACAGGTCATGTGGCAAGTTGGCGACGATCAACGACATGACGAAGGCCCAGCCCATATGCAAGCAGCCGCCTAGCGCGGACGCTGCCCCCGCAAAGGATGGCGGGACGGTGTTCAGCGCCTGCGCGTAACAGATCGCCAGCACCAGCCCGGTGCCGAAATTCGAAACGAGGATTGCGAAGACGATTCCGGTCGGCGTTGCTTGGCCGGACAGGGCGAGCCCGACTTGGAGCAGGCCTCCGAGGACGCCCAGAACGATCCCGACGCCGACGATAAGGTCAACTGGCAGGATACGGATGAGATGGCCGGAGGTGAAGCTGCCGGCGATGAATGCGATCGGGATCACCATCAGGTAGGTGCCGTACAGCTTGGGGCTGACCCCAAGCTGGCTGATCAGGACGATCGGTGAGGCGGTCATGAATACTTGGAAAATCGCACTCTGGAACGAAATCGTCAGGCTGTAGCCCATGAACCCGGCGCGACGAAACAGGGCGAAGTAGCCGCGGATGAGTTGGAAGATGTCGGTCCGGTTTCGTGCGTGTGGTGGCAGGGTCTCGCGCAGGACAGGGGTTGCGACCATCAGGGATAAGGCGCTGAAGGCGGCGGTCGCGAAGAAAACAGCGCGCCAGTCGAAAAGCGCCGCCAGCTCGGCCCCTATCAAGGGCGCTACCGCCGGTCCCACACCGAGCGCGATCGCCACATAGGACATGGCTTGGGCGGTCGCCTTCCCGTCGTTTGTGTCACGCACTGTCGCGCGCCCGACGACGATGGAGGCGCATGCACCGGCGGCCTGTAAGAATCGCGCGGCGAGAAGTTGCCATATGTCGGTCGACAGGGCGCATGCGAGGCTAGCGACCATGAAAAGCGCTACGCCGCCCATGATGATGGGGCGGCGGCCGAAACGGTCGGATAGGGGCCCGACAACCAGCTGCATGATTGCGAACGAAATCAGGTAGGCTGGAATGATGAGCTGGGTCCGGCCGAGGCTAGTCCCTAGATCGCGCGCAATGTCTGGCACGGCCGGCAGGAAGATCGTCAGCGCCAGCTGGCTCGAGAACATCATCGCGAACAGGACCGCGAGTGAGGATCGCCGCAGGGCCATGTGTGCAGCTAGTAGAGGTTGGCGCGGCGCGCGCGGCCCCGCAGCAGGGCGAGGACCGTGTCGATTGTCGGGGTGGGCACGCCGGCGATCGCACCCATCTCGACGACCACGGTCACCATGGCATCGATCTCCATAGGTCGCCCTAGTTCGAGGTCCTGCAGGATCGACGGCTTGAACTCGCCGAGCTCCGCCCCTAGGTTGATCCGGGTCTCGACGTCCATGGTCGCTGACAGGCCCAGCGCTTCGCCCACATCCACAGCCTCCTGCATCATCGCCGCCGCGACGGGGCGCACATCCCTGTCGTCGGCGAGTACCTTCAGGGTCGCACCGGTCAGGGCACAGATCGGTCCCATGCCCATATTGCCAAGAAGTTTCATCCAGATCTCTCCGTGGATATCGTCTGTTGTGCGACCGTCGAGACCGGCGCCAGAGACTACCTCAGTCAGCTGATCAGCGGGTGTGGACATGCGTCGAGTCGCGTCGCCGATGATGAACAGATCGCCGGCGGCATGGTTGACTACGCCCGGTTCTGGCATGGATGCGCCGACGTGGACCACGCAGCCAAGGAGGCGGTCGCCGCCTAGAGTATTGTCCAGCTTGCCGTCCGGGTCGGTCGCGGTGAGGGTGCGGCCCGCTAGCGGCCCCGTTAGTGCATGACAGAACCACCAAGGTATGCCGTTCATAGCTGTCACGACCGCAGTATCGGGGCCCAGCATGGGCGTGAGCGCCGAGGCAAGCCCGGGCAGGGCCGGTGCTTTGACGGTGATGATGACATAGTCCTGAACGCCGAGATCTGCCGCTGCATCTGA
>MDTE01035844.1_pt1 | contig 68581 bp, 64 predicted proteins | sample 811231 | NCBI WGS metagenome assembly MDTE01 (sample SAMN05326651, study PRJNA326480) | marine metagenome | isolation source: seawater | place: Indian Ocean: Red Sea | collected 2010
ACTAATGTCAACGATAACGCTGCAACCAAAAGGTATTTGGCACTTGTCAATTTAAACAACATGCGCAACCCTCCATTTCATTAATTAATTTACAATAATTCTACCCTGAACCCACAATGAGCCCAAGTTCGAATAACAATTATACTCTTTTTGTCAACTCTTTGGCTATCACAAATATATTTATGGAAATAAAGATTAAACATATCTTAAATAAATTTTATACTTGTAAAAAATAGGCAGTCTTAATATCACTATTACTTCATATCCTTATTCACAGTATATATTAACTATAAATAAGAAACTATCAAATCGCCCACTTGAGACGTAGTACATACACCACCTAAATCAGTAGTTAAATTATTAGGGTTATCCAAAACCTTCAATACAGATTTATGTATATCTTCAGCAGCATCTTTTTCACCTAAATGCTCTAACATCATTTCTAAAGACAAAATAGAAGCCAATGGGTTTGAAATACCTTTTCCTGATATGTCAGGAGCACTTCCATGTACAGGCTCAAACATTGAAGGAAATTTTCTTGTAGGATTAATATTTCCACTCGGAGCAAGACCCATACTACCTGTAATTATTGCCCCAATATCTGTAAGGATATCTCCAAATAAATTACTACCTACCACCACATCAAAATCTTCAGGGCGTCGAATAAAATCCATACAAGCAGCATCAATTAATAAAGATTCCGTTTTAATATCTGGATACAACAACGCAATTTCACTAAATACATTATCCCATAAAACCATTCCATATCCTTGTGCATTAGATTTAGTAATTGATGTTACGAAGCCCTTCTTTGATCGCTTCCTTGCTAACTCAAATGCATAAGATATAACTCTTGCGCAACCCTTTTTTGTAAAAACACTTGTTTGAATTGCCACCTGGTCTGGGAATCCTTCATATTGCATACCGCCGATATTGGCATATTCTCCTTCAGTATTTTCACGAACAACAACAAAATCTATATCTCCAGGATTTTTGCCACTTAAGGGTGAAGTAACTCCGGGAAATAAATAACTAGGCCTCTCACATACATATTGATCAAAATTTCTTCTGATTGGTAATAATAAGCCGTTTAATGTTAAATGATCTTGTAAATCAGGATGCCCTACAGCACCTAAAAAAATCGAATCAAAACTTGAGAGGATTTCAAGAGCATCCAAAGGCATCATTCGGCCAAATTTGAAATAATACTCAGACCCCCAATCAAACTTCTCCACATTAAAAGTAATACCCCTTTTCCTTGAAACCACATCAAGAACTTTTAATCCTTCATTAACTACTTCAGGCCCAATTCCATCACCTGGAATGACAGCAATTTTATACTTCTTATTAATTGATTTAGAATCCATTTGTCCTCCAGGAAAAATGCTTTAATAATTAAAAATTATGAACAACTAACTATAACAATAGTACATTTTGTATACAATAAACTAGTAATTCATACACAAAATTAACCAATTTATCCAAATTGAAACATATTATTCACAATTTACGCAAAACGTAACAACATGGCAACGTTTTCCGTAAATATCACCCCGTTATATGAATTGGTTCTCAATACCTACCAGCCCTATTGAATCATATTTGGAAAATATAATAATTGCCTCTTGACAAATTACTGATTTCGTAATATAATTGTTTTTCGCATTTACAAATGTGGTGCTTAAAAGTCGTATCATTATCAATTAAAAAAATATAATAAGAAAGAAATATTAATGATAAAGTTCAAGGGTTGCAAAAGATGTGGCGGCGATTTAGAAACTGCCTCTGACTTACATGGTAAATTTGTTCAATGTTTACAATGCGGACATTTGTCTGATATGGATATCCCCAAACCTAAAGTGACAGTTCACAGAGGAAGACTTAAAGCTGGTAGACCCCCTAAGAAAAAAGGAACAAAAACAGCAGCATAAAACACTGTTTTAAACTTTTATCGCTTCATCTAGCTTCATCTAAATAAGTCCTTAGACTGTTTCCTGAGCATAGACTTTCCTAATTGATCACTATTGTCAAAATCAAAGTCATAGCCCCTTACAATTGCTACCGGAATACCTTCGGATTTGCCCATTACAATTTCTGATGCAGCAGCAATTTCGTCAGCTATAGCAATTTGTGTGGATTTAAGCTCTTTACCAAAAGAATCATATGTTCCTCTATAATCGATAAAGGGATTCATTCCTGAAATACCAATGGCAAAATTAACATGACCTTCACGCCAAGGCCTACCAAAAGTATCAGAAATAATCACAGAAATATTTTTACCAATTTCTTTGAATTTTGTACGAATTTCAAAAGCTGATTTATCAGGATTGTCAGGTAATAAAGAAACATATTCATCTCCAGAAATATTTGAAGAATCTATTCCCGCATTGGCACAAATGAAACCATGAAAAGTTTCAGAAATTATTGTTCCAGAATCCTCATCAATCCTAATAATACTCTTACTATTATCTAAAACTAATTGAACTAACCTGGAATCTCTACCATTTTTCATTGAAAAATCAGTAGCAAATTTACCGGGTTTAACACTAGATAAATTAACTATCTTTCCTTCAGCCTTCGAAACAATTTTTTGTGTGACAACCAATATATCTTGATCTTCCAGACAGCTCCCTTGTTTCTGTATGGCTTGAAAAATTAATTTAGATAGCTCATCGCCGCATCTAATTTCTCCTATTCCCACAACACCAATTATTTTAAGTTCCGGAATCACCATTAATCTACCTTATAAAAACTTTATCTCACACAATTATATTCAACTTAAACAATTAATAAAATTGTATTATTTATAAAAAATTTATAATATATCTAAATAAAACAGACCCTCGGAAAAACTAAATAAGAACATGATAAATAAAGATAAGATAATACTTAAAGGAATGAAATTTCATGCATATCATGGTGTCCACGAATGGGAAAAATCTTCTGGTCAAATATTTATCGTAGACATAGAAATTTTTAAAAACCTTTCAATATCAGGAAAAACAGATTCAATAGAAGATACTGTTGATTATTCAAATATATTTCGTGAAGTAAAAACAATTATGGAATCTAAAAGTCATAATTTATTAGAATCTGTAGCTGAAATGATTGCTTCAACAATCATTTCAAAATATCAGGTTAATAATATTAAAATTAAAATCCAAAAACCTGAAATTAAATTTCAAGATGGCAAATTAGATTATGCTGCTGTAGAAATATTTAGATAATAATTGTTTAATCTTCCCCCCCTCACTAAAAAATCATGACTTTACCTAATAACAATTTTTAAAATCCAATTTGTTGACACCAATATTCATTCGTAGATATACTACAGCTATATGTAAATGCTTTGATCAAGATTAGTAAACTTTAAGTTATTGGTTAAGAGAGTCGGGAATGGTGTGATCCGATACCAGTACTTTTGTTGAATGGACTTGTGAGCTTCCATCAGAAGTCTTTAGATGTGTATGATTGGACGGATTGGCAACGTAATATGTCATTGCTAGAGTATTCTCAGCAAACTAAGTGTCTTCATGATAACTGATACATATCATAAAGAAATTAGGGTGGTACCGCGGTCATAACCCGTCCCTTTAAAATATTAAAGATTGGACGGGTTTTTTTATTTTTGAAATATGAATTCAGAAAAAAACTTTATAAAGGATTTAAAATTGTCAAATCTCCAACAAAAAAAAGTTAAAGTGTTCAGCGGAATACAACCATCTGGTCAAATTCATTTAGGGAACTATCTGGGTGCAATTCGTGGTTGGGTGAAAAATCAAGACAAAAAAGATAATATATTTTGCATAGTGGATTTACATGCGATTACAACTCCTCAAAATCCTATTGAACTCAAAAAACAAACTGAAATATTAACCACATTACTTTTTGCTTCAGGCCTTGACCCAAATAAAAATACAATTTTCATTCAAAGCCATGTGTCTGCACATTCTGAAGCATGCTGGATACTAAATTGCATCACTCCTATGGGTTGGTTAGAAAGAATGACTCAATTTAAAGACAAAGGAGAAAATAAAAAAACGGTATCCACTGGATTGCTAGATTATCCAGTTCTAATGGCTGCAGATATTTTAATTTACGATACTCAAGAAGTTCCTGTTGGAGAAGATCAAAAGCAACATGTTGAGTTAGCAAGAGATATTGCCCAAAGATTTAACAACATTTATGGAAATACTTTTGTAATACCAGAACCAATAATCCCTAATACAGGGGCTAGAATTATGGGACTAAATGACCCTACGGTTAAAATGTCCAAAACATTTTCTAATATACGAGGCCATTCAGTAGGAATATTAGATTCCCCTGATGAAATTGTAAAAACATTTAAAAAAGCAACGACTGACTCAGGAAATGAAATTAAATTTTCTGAAGACCCTAGTAAAGCTGGCGTAAATAATTTATTAACAATTTTTAAAGTAATAACTAATCAAAATAATGACCAAGTAGAAAAACATTTTTCTAACGCAAGAGGGTATGGAGATCTGAAAACTCAAGTAGCTGAAGTTCTAATACAAGAATTCCAACCTATACGAGAAAAATACCAAATGCTTAAAAACAATCAAGAGGAATTAACCCAATTAATCAATAACGGAGCCGAAATTGCTCAATCAATTAGCTCTAAAAAACTATCAGAAATAAAAAATAAAATTGGTTTTATTAATTAATCCACCTATGAATGAAACATATGTACCATCCAAACCTAGAAACAATTAAAAAATTATCTAATAAAGGGAATATTACTCCAATTTATAAGGATATCCACTCAGGAACCGAAACTCCCACTTCAATTTATTCAAAAATTGCAAACAAACCTTATTCTTTTCTATTAGAAAGTGCAACTACACATAAAACTTCGGGAAGATTTAGTTTCATAGGAACTGAACCAGTAAAAATCATTATGGACAAAGGTGAAAACCAAAACCCTTTAATAGAAATACAAAATATCCTTAAAGAATTCAAATTAATAAACACAGAACAAACTCAAAAATTTGCAGGTGGTTTTGTAGGATATCTGTCGTATGACGCAATAAGAAATTTTGAAAGCATTCCTGAACATCAAAATGATCCTTTAAAAATTCCAGAATATATTTTCATGCTTTGTAAAACTTTTGTTACATTTGATCATAAACTAAAAAAAATCAGAATTACAAGCTTAGTTGACATAAATGATGAAATAGAAAATTCCTACTATGAATCATGCAGAAAAATAGACGACATAATTGATAAAATTAATAATTCAAAAACATCAAACACAAACAAAAAAGTAATACATGAAAACACACTCCCTCAAAAGCCTGTATCAAACCTCTCTAAAGAAGAATATTTCTCTATTGTAGATCGAGCAAAAAAATATATATATGACGGAGAAATAATTCAAGCTGTTATTTCCCAAAGATTCTCCAAAAAAATCAATGCTGAACCCTTGAAAATTTATGAATCTCTTAAAAAAATTAATCCTTCTCCTTATATGTATTTCTTAAATTTGAATGATTTTCATATAGTGGGCTCCTCTCCTGAAATGTTAGTTCAATTAGAAAATGGTGAAATTTCTACCAATCCAATAGCAGGTACATCTCCTCGAGGAAAAACAAAAACCGAAGATGAACATATTGCTCAAGAATTACAATCTGACGAAAAAGAAATTGGTGAACATACTATGTTGTTGGACTTAGGCCGAAACGATCTTGGTAGGGTGAGCATACCTGGAACTGTAAAAGTATCCAAATTAATGAACGTTGATAAATATTCCCATGTTATGCATCTTGTTTCAGAAGTTAAAGGCCAAATAAAAAACAGTCTAAATAGTTCCGATGTTTTACAAGCATGTTTCCCAGCCGGGACAGTATCAGGTGCACCTAAAGTTCGAGCAATGGAAATAATTGCCGAATTAGAAAAAGATAAAAGAGGACCGTATGCAGGTGCAGTAGGATATTTTGACTTCCAAGGAAATATGGACACTGCTATCACAATACGGACTGTTTTAATAAAAGACGGCATGGCTCATGTACAAGCTGGAGGAGGTATAGTACATGATAGTATCCCAGAAAAAGAATATATGGAAACAATCCATAAATCTTCAGCTGTAATAAAAGCAATTGAAGAAGTCGAAATTCAATCCTTAACAAAGGAATCTGAAAATGATATTAATAATAGACAACTATGATAGTTTTACATACAATATTTTTCAATATTGTAGTGAGCTAGGCGCTACAGTACAAGTAATTCGTAATGACAAAATTACGATTCAAGAAATTAAATCTATGTCCCCAGAAAAAATTATAATTTCACCAGGTCCGAGCAATCCCAAAAATGCTGGAATTTCGAACGATATTATAAAAAGTTTTGGTGAAAAAATTCCTATCCTAGGAGTTTGTTTAGGTCATCAATGTATAGGATATTCATTTAGTGGAATTGTAGAAAATGCTGGCGAAATCATGCATGGGAAAAAGTCATTTATACACCATGACGGAAAGGGTGTTTTCAAGAACTTGTCTAACCCAATTTCAGCTATTAGATACCACTCCCTAGCAATCAAGAAAGAAAGTTTACCTGAAGATCTTATAATTACTGCATGGACAGACAATGGAATTATTATGGGAATCAGGCATAAAAAATACCCCATAGAAGGGATACAATTTCATCCCGAATCTATTATGACAACTAATGGCAAAGATATATTAAACAATTTTATAAATTATTAGACTTAATTTAATCAAGGAAATTTCATGATTCAACATTCAATTAAGCAACTAGTTTCAAAAAAATCTTTAACAAAAAATCAAGCACACCAAGTAATGAATGAAATTATGTCTGGTGAAGTAACTGGTGCTCAATTTGGCGCATTTGTTACGAGTTTAATGCTAAAAGGTGAAACCCCTGATGAAGTTGCCGGATTAGCTAGCTCTATGAAGGAACATTCACTAAAAGTTCCAATTAATGAAAAAATAATTTTAGATACATGTGGTACTGGTGGCGACAACTCTAATACATTTAATATTTCGACTGTATCAGGTTTAATATTAGCTGGGTGCGGAATTAAGATAGCAAAACATGGCAATAGAGCTATGTCAGGCAAGTCTGGAAGCGCTGATGTTTTAGAAAATTTAGGAGTTAACATAAATTTATCTCCTTTAAATGTATCAAAATGTATAACAGAAACTAACTTTGGATTTATGTTCGCACAAATCTTTCATCCTTCAATGAAATTTGCGGCAGGTCCTAGAAAAGAATTAGGCATTAAAACAATATTTAATATTCTAGGTCCATTAACAAATCCTGCTAATGCTAATTACCAAATTATTGGTGTATATAATCCTTCTGTAGGCAAACTCATAGCCGAAGTATTAAAAATTCTTGGATCTACTCGTGCTATGATTGTCCATTCTGATGATGGCATCGATGAAATATCCTTATGGGGGAAAACAACTATATGGGAACTGAAAAACAATGAAATAAATAATTATGAAATTACTCATCAAGATTTTGGTCTAAATCAAATCAACCTCAATCAATTAAAAATCAACAGCCCCCTAGAAAGTGTTAAAATAATCCAAAGTATTCTGTCAGGTGATAAATCAGCAGCAAGAGATGTTGCTCTTGCAAATGCTGCCGCAGGTCTTTTAATAGCAGGTAAAGTTGATAACCTTATTGAAGGGGTTCAACTTGCTGAACAATCAATAGATTCAGGAAATGCATTGAATAATTTAAATAACCTTATTCAAATAAGTAATAATCTATAATAATTTAAATATTTATTATGAACAAAAACGTCCCAAGTATATTAATAAAAATTGTAGAAACTGAAATTAAATCTGTTAATTCCAGAAAAATCTCTCATCCCATAAGTGAAATCGAAAAAGCTATTGGTAACAACTCCAAAAAAACTCTTAATTTAGCGGGTGCTTTATGGGGAGAAAGCGTTCGCATAATAGCTGAAATTAAAAAATCATCTCCTACTAAAGGACTCCTAACTTCTAATTTTTCAGTTGAAAAATTAGCCAACACATATGCAGAAAACGGTGCTGGCGCTGTCTCAGTTCTTACAAATTCGACTTATTTTAATGGAGATTTATCTCATTTAATTACTGCTCAAAAAATTCTGACTCCTTGTAAAATACCTGTTCTAAGAAAAGAATTTATTATAGATGAATATCAAGTTTATGAATCTAGAGCTGCTGGCGCAGATGCAATTTTACTTATAGCCTCAATACTCAATCCCCAAAAAATCTATAACCTAATGTCTTTAGCAAAAGATTTATCTATGCAATGTTTAGTTGAAATTCATAACAAAGAGGAATTAAAAGTTGCCTTAGATTCTGGTGCAGAAATCATTGGGATTAATAATAGAGATTTACATACATTTGAAACAAATATTAAAACTACTGAAGAAATCGCACCACTTATACCCAGCCAAAAAATTATAGTCAGTGAAAGTGGGATTAATTCCAAATCTGATATAGAAAGACTTCAAAAAGTAAATGTAAATGCTGTATTGGTCGGAGAAGCTTTAGTTGCGTCTAAAAATCCTGGAGAAAAACTAAAAGAATTATTATGACCAAATTGAAAATTTGTGGCTTAAAAGAATTAGACAATGTTCTAACTGCAATTGATTCAAATGTAGATTATATAGGATTTGTTTTCGTGCCCAATTCAAAAAGAGAAATTAGTTCAAAAAAAGCAACCACAATTATTAAAAACATCAAAAGAAAAAAACCAAATTTAAAACAAAAATTTGTTGGTGTATTTGCGAACCAAAGTCCAGAAGAAATATCTGAAATCATTTCGAATTGCGGCCTTGACATGGTTCAATTGTGCGGTGATGAAAATGAATCTTTTTGGTCGAAAATACCAACTGCAATTATTAAACAAATAAAAATTAATGAAAACATCCCATTGAATGAACTTCTCAACCAAATAGAACCCGAAATTGAAAAAATTAATCAACATAACCACATAGCTTTATTAGATAAAAAAATTAAAGGTATCCATGGCGGTGGCGGTGAAAAATTTAATTGGGAAATAGCAAAAATTTTAACAAAAAATCATGAATTTATTTTAGCAGGTGGCCTAACTCCCAAAAATATCAAATCTGCAATTGAATCAGTACAACCATGGGGGGTAGATGTTTCATTAGGAGTAGAAACTGAAAATTCTAAAGATAATAATAAAATTTCAGATTTCTCAAAAATAGTTAATTCAACATAAGCCTATGAATATTTAGGCTTTTTTGCAGTCATATTTCTTTTTAAGATTATTTCCGAATCCTCAAGAGGCAAATTAATTTTTGAACCATTTGTCAATTCAGATTGTATCAAAGCAAAGATAACCTCTGTTGCATCTCTGGCAGCACGTATCCCACCTCGAGTTTCTTTTACACCATCTAACTGACATACAATATCTTCAATTAATTTTAAAGTTGAACTTTCCTTAGCAAATTCGGGAAAAGAATTAGAATGCTCAGAATTTACATTAAATTCATCATAAGGTACTGGATCTAAAACCCAAGTAAGACCATTATTTAATACATTCACAACGCCTTTATCCCCAACAACTTTAACTTCATGATGAATCCCTGAAGAACAATAATAACCTTTAATACCATTACTAAAATGTAAAACTCCAAATCCTTCAGGATCTTCAAATAAAATATTATTTTTTATCATGTCTGCAATTCCTGGAACATCCCCCTGAACTGAAAGAATTTCATTGTCACTATTCAAATACATGATTAAGTCTATCCAATGGCTCCCAGAATTAAATAATCCTCCTCCCCCATATACAGTAATAGATTTTATTTCACCTAAATCACCCTTGGAAATAAGATTTTTTAAACTATTAAAACCATTATCCCATCTTCTATTAGTACCTAAATTAAATACAGCTTGTTTTTTTTCTACAGCATTAAAAATTTCCTGAGCCTGGCTCATAGATGCAGCCAAAGGTTTCTCAGCATATATAGCCTTAACTCCTTTAGACAAAGCATATAAAATAATTTCACTACGTATCTCAGGTTGAGTTGCTACACTAAGAATATCTGGCTTTTCTATATCAATCATTTTTTTATAATCTGTATATTGATTGTTCTGTTCAATATTATATTGTCTGCCAAACTCAAACATCACATCATCCCTTAGATCAGAACAAGCTATCAAATCTGTATTTTTACAAGCAGTATATCCCGCTGCATGAGAATAAGGTAAAACTACATGTGAACCTCTAACCTCATTATCTATAAATCCACCAATCCTGCTACATCCAACAATTGCAGCTCTGTATTTTGTCATTTAATACTCCTAATAGTCTATATGTGAAACAAGTTACCATCGAGTAAACAAATTTTCAACATTTAATATAGTAAATTAATTTTTATGACAAAAATTTAATGAAATATTTACTAGAATAACTTGACAGTAAAACAAAGGTGAAATAATCTCATAAAAAATATTTATCTTGAGGAATTAATATGTCATATACATTCGACCATGTTCATTTAAAAGCTAAGGACCCAAAAGCTGTTGCTGATTGGTACGTTAAAGCTTTTAATTTCACGATTTTCAATGATACTACAAGAATATTCGGTGATCGATTTATTCAGTGCAAAACTGAAGATGGAATAATAATCAACGTATCCGGACCAAGAAAAGACGAAAATCTAGGTGAAGGAGACCCCACAGCACATTTTGGAATTGAACATTTTGGAATAAAAGTTGCAGATATAGAAAAAGAAATCTCTCGATTAACAGATTTAGGTGCAACTCTTTTAGAAGGCCCCATAGATGTCCCAAATGGCCCACTAATAGGTTTCATCAAAACTCCTGAAAACGTACGCATAGAACTCATGCAATTTAGGTAAAATATGAGTACAAAATGTATATTTTGTGATATTCGAGACGGAATTATAGAAAGTGAAATCATTTTCGAAAATGACTCTTGTTTTGTGATCAATGACATAGAACCAAAGGCCTCTATTCATATGCTTGTAATCCCCAAAAAACATGTTAATTTAATCACTGAGTTCTCCAATATTGATTTTGATATTTTTAACGATCTTTTCAAAGCTATTTCTTCTTGCTCGAAAATATCAAACATAAACTCTTCAGGATATAGAGTTAGCATTAATCAAGGGAAAAATTCAGGTCAAATGGTTGACCACTTACACCTTCACTTATTGGGTGGAAACCAGCTAGGAGAAATGGTGTAAAATGCCTTCTTTTCAAATCGCTTCAAATACAAATTTAATGGAAGTTGATAATGCAATAAACAATGTATTGAGAGAAATAAAAAATCGTTTTGATTTCAAGGGATCAAGTTGCGATATTGAACGAAATGAAAATGAAATAATCATCAATGCAGATGACAACATGAAAATGCAACAATTGGAAGAACTTTTAAAAATCAATTTCAAACGAAGAAACTTAGATCAAAAAGCTCTAAGTTTTCAAACACCTGAAAAAGCAACTGGCGATTCTTTAAAACAGACAATTAAAGTAATCCAGGGAATTGACAAAGAAACATTAAAAATAATCTCTAAAACCATTAAAGAAACAAAATTAAAAGTTCAAACAAGTATTGAAACTGAAACTTTGCGAGTTTCAGGTAAAAATAAAGATGACTTGCAAAAAACTATCCAAACAATTAAAGATATGAATTTAAATCAGCCTATTCAATACACAAATTTCAGAAATTAACTGATATCAAAATGCCTGCAAATGACAAAAAAACAAAATTTGCTTTGATAGGTACAGGTTCAAGAGCAATGATGTTTATAGAACCAATTTTAACAACATTTCAAAAAACATCCGAATTAGTTGCTCTTTCAGATACAAATCCAACTAGACTTCAATATTATAATAATTTATTGAAAAATGATTTTGGAAAACCTGAAGTACCAACTTATAATCCCAAAGATTTCTCAAAAATGATTAAGGATACAAATCCTGACAAAGTTATTGTAACAACTATAGACTCTTTCCACGATGAATATATAATTAAATCTATGGAACATGGGTGCGATGTAATTACTGAAAAACCTATGACAATAAATACAGAAAAATGTCAAAATATACTAAAAACAATTGACAAAACTGGAAGAAAATTACGCGTTGCCCTTAACTACAGATGGTCTACTGGAGCAACACAAATCAAAAAATTTATCAATACTGGATTAATAGGGAAAGTTCTGCATGTTGATATGGAATATTGGTTAAACACAAATCATGGAGCAGACTATTTCAGACGATGGCATAGGGAAAAAAATAATTCTGGCGGACTAATAGTACATAAATCTTCTCATCACTTTGATTTAATCAACTGGTGGATTAATTCTGTACCTGACTCTGTTTTCGCCATGGGGCAGTTATCTTTTTATGGAGAAAAAAATATCTCTTTGCACAAAATCGATCCTGATAAGATTTCTAGATACCAAAACATATCAACGAAAAATGATCCATTTGCTTTAGATTTAAATTCCGATGACAAATTAAAAAAACTATACTTAGATGCGGAAAATGATGATGGATACATTCGTGACCAGAATGTTTTTTCAAAAGGAATAACAACCGAAGATTCTATAGGAGTATTAGTAAAATACCGCAACGGCACATTACTAAATTATTCACTAAATGCTTACTTACCTAGAGAAGGTTACAGAATAGCTTTTAATGGTTCTAAAGGAAGATTAGAATATGAAGAAATTCATCCAAGTAGCTTAAGCTCTAATAAAAATTTAAATACTAATGAAAAAACAAAAATATGGGAAGGATCTATAAAATTTTTCCCTAACTTCGGAAAACCAGAAACTATAGATCTGGATAAAATTAATGAAGGAAGCCATGGTGGAGGAGATGCATTATTACAAAATCAAATCTTCTCAAAAAATCAAAAAAAAGATATATTGAACCGAGATGCTGGACATGAACAAGGTGCTGCATCAATATTAATTGGAATAGCAGCGAACGAATCAATGAAAACTAAAAAGGTTGTTCAAATTTCTAAAATTTGCCCTCAACTAAATCATGCTCAATTTCTAAATGAATTAGAATAGATTGACCTGTGGGATTTTGATAATAAAAAGAATATACTAGTTTAGATTAAAATAATTCTTCATAAGGATCATAAAAAAACATCAATGAATTTGGGTTCTTCATAGAATCTTTGCTAATAGTAGTATCAACATTTTGACCAGAAAAAATTGCTTTAATAGCTACTTCCATTTTTTTACCGCTTAATGTGATAGGTACTTCTGGAACTGAATAAATAATATCAGGAGAATGCCTTGGTGATAAATTATTTCGAAGTTCACTTTTAATCGAGTCACTTAATTGTTGGTCTAACAAAAATCCCTCTGATAAAACTACAAATAAAATTAATTTTCCAGAATCTTGATAACTTCCAGTGTCCACTATAATACTATCTATTATTTGTTCAAATCGATTGACAATTTGGTAAAATTCACTGGTACCCATTCTTACTCCACCTCTATTCAGAGTCGCATCAGATCTGCCAAAAATCACACAACTACCATCACTGTTGATCCTCAACCAATCTCCATGTCGCCAAATATTTGGGAAAATATCAAAGTAACTATCTTTATATCTTTCAAAATTTTTATCTCCCCAAAAATATATTGGCATCGATGGCATAGGTTTTTTAATTACCATTTCACCCATGAAATTCTTACGAGAAACTCCTTTTTCATCAAATGATTCTATATCAGCTCCAAGTGCTCTTGATTGTAATGTGCCAGAATATAACGGGATAATTGGAGTAGACCCAATAAAAGCAGTACATAAATCTGTTCCGCCGCTACAAGAATTAATTAAAACATGTTCCCCAATTTCATTAGAAATCCAATCAAAGCAATCTAAAGATAACGGCGAACCTGTTGATCCAATTGCTTTAATTTTTGAAAGATCAAGTTTTTGTCCAGGATGAATTTTCCCATTAATACATGATTGAATAAAGGAAGCACTAACTCCAAAATAAGTAACTCCCAAATTATCTGAGAGTTCCCACAGAGCAAGTATATTTGGGTACGCTGGAGAACCATCATAAAGTACTACGGCACACCCAATCAACAAACCGCCTATCAAAAAATTCCACATCATCCATCCTGTAGAAGTAAACCAAAAAAATCTATCATTAGGCTTAAGATCCAAATGCAAAGATAAAACTTTATAATGTTCTAATAAAATTCCGCCATGACTTTGAACAATAGGTTTTGGCAAACCTGTGGTACCTGAAGAATACAAAACCCATAATGGATGATTGAAATCTACAAATTCAAACTCGATATCCCTTTCATCTCCTAAAAACTCTTCCCAAAAAATATAATTTTTAGAACATATAAATTTCTCTGTCTTTTTCTCAGATTCTATTACCACAACATTCTCCAATGAATCTATTTCATCAGAAATTTCTTGCAAATGTTCAAGTTTATCAAAATATTTTCCTCCGTATTGATATCCTGTAATTCCAAGCATTACTTTGGGTCTAATTTGCTTAAATCTTTCCACCACAGCTGTTTTGCCAAATTCAGGAGAGCAAGAAGACCAAATAGCACCAATACTAGCAACTGCTAAAAAACTAACAACCGACTCTATAATATTTGGCAATATAGCCACCACTGTGTCCCCTTTTTTAACACCAATTGCCCTAAGTCCTGACACCACTTTTGAAACATCAGAATATAACTTTTTATATGTAAGATATTCAACTTCCCCATTTTCTTTTTTTGCAATTATTGCTAAAGAATCGTCTCTACGTCTCAAAATATCATGAGGGTAACTAACAAATGTACCTTCAAACCAACGTGTACCAGGCATTATAGGATCATTAAAAACCTTATCAAAACTCCCATGATATGTAATATCAAAATACTTCAAAATTGAAGTCCAAAAACCGTCCAAGTCAGTAACAGACCATACTCTTAAAGACTCAAAATCATTAAATGTCTGATTGAAATTTACAGAAATCCATCTCATATATTTAGATAAATTTGAATCAGAAACCAAAAATTCAGATGGTTCCCAAACTAATTTACGATTACTTAAAAATGAATTTTCAAACTCCAAATTTTTGCCTTAACTTAAAATATTTCTAACATTGATCAGGTAAATTTTAATTTATAATTACCTTCTGGCATTTATTTTCTAAATATATTTATATTCAACCAAATTTTCTCACTAAATCCAAAGAACGTTTACCCAAAACTTTAACATCTTCTGGTGGAGAAATTAGATCTCCTTCTGGAGTAATAAAACTCTTTTCTTTAACCAAATCTTCGATTCCTACCCATATCCATCCATCAAATGCATCGGAAATATCTACTTTAGGCTTACAGGCATAAATCATATCAATATGCTGATGAAATCCCTCTAATGGATCTTGAATATCTTCAATCATTATCGTTATAGGGGTCGAAATTTGCTTAGGATATTTAATTTGGATTTTATTACTAGGGTCACTAATAACAACAACATCAATTCCAAGTTCTTCTTTTATCTCTCGAATAACAGCTTGCTCTGGATCTTCATTATTCATTACATGCCCTCCAGGTGGCAACCAAGCCTTAACCTTTGGATGCCAATGTAATGCTACAAGCCCTTCAAAGCATACAAATCCAGTAGCAGTAAAATGTCTATCCATTACCAAACCTTCCAATTTAATTATCAGAATAACATGAATTCAAAGTATAATCATAAATATTTAAATAAAAAATCACTAACTAAAAGAAACACCAATATTATAAGTGATAAAATATCCTTTTGAGGGAAATATTTTGAATAATTTAGACAGCAAAAAAACAAATATTATAGTTATTTTGGCAGATGATATGGGTTTTTCTGATATAGGCTCCTACGGTTCTGAAATTAAAACCCCAAATATTGATAAATTAGCTTCAAATGGTATTAGTTTTTCGCAAATGTATAACAATGCTAGATGTTGCCCGTCTAGAGCATCTTTATTAACTGGACTTTCTCCACATCAGGCAGGAATTGGCCATATGACTGGAGGATTAACTGTCCCTGGGTATGAAGGCTATTTGTCAAATAACAGCGTAACTATCGCTCAAATACTCAAATCGTCTGGGTATGAAACTATAATGTCAGGTAAATGGCATGTTGGTGACAATCCCCAAGACGAAGGAGGCCCTGATTTGCCTCCACCAATGAAACGTGGATTTGACAACCTGTATGGGTTCGGACCTGGATGCAGATCTTATTTTTATTCCCCTACAATGTGGGAAAATGACAAAGAAATTGAGCAAGATAATTCTGATTTTTATCTTACGAACAAAATTACAGATCATGCCATTCAAATGATTCAAAAAGCTACACATTCAGATAAACCTTTCTTTTGCTATTTAGCATATACAGCACCTCATTGGCCTCTACAAGCACCTCAAAAAGATATAGAAAAAAATTTAGGTCAATACATCAAAGGCTGGGATTATATTCGTACAGCAAGACATGAAGAATTAAAAAAACTCAAAATCTTAGATAGCAAATGGGAAATCACTCCAAGAGATTCTGATGTTCCAGAATGGGGAAAGTCAAAACATCAAAATTGGGAAGATCTTAGAATGTCTGTATATGCAGCTCAAATAAAAATCATGGATCAAGGAATAGGAAAAATATTAAAAACTCTAAAAAATTTGAAAGTTGATGAAAACACTCTAATCATGTTTCTTTCAGACAATGGAGGTTGTGCAGAATTTTTAATGGAAGACCCAAGCCCAATTAATAAATATAAATTAATGGATATGGGTGCGCAAATGACTTTTGATGGAAAACCGGTTAGAATAGGCAATCACCCATCGATAGAACCTGGCCCCGACGACACATATTCCAGCTATGATGTTGCATGGGCGAACGTCAGCAATACTCCTTTTAGAATGTATAAACGCTGGTTACATGAAGGAGGTATTTCAACTCCTTTCATAATTCATTGGCCGTCAAAAATCAAAGCACCTAAAATTACTCACGAACCATTTCACATTACAGATATCCCTGCAACTTGTATCGACTTAGCCAAAGCAAAATATCCCTCAGAATTTAACGGAAATATTATTTCCCCTATTGAAGGTGAAAGTCTATTACCATTAATTAATGGAATAAATCAACAACGTGATAAAAGTATATGTTTTGAACATGAAGGTAACAGGGCTATAAGAGAGGGGGAATGGAAATTGGTATCTGAATTTAATCAAAATTGGGAACTTTACAATATTCATGATGATCGTACAGAATTAAATGACTTATCTGAAAAAAACCCTGCTATCGTAAAAGCAATGAATAAAAAATTTGATGACTGGGCAAAAAGATCCCGAGTTTTACCATGGGAAAATGTTATTTCATTGAATTCCAAAAAAGGTGCTGAAATGATCACATCTGACGGAACATTTCCAATGCATTCTAAAAATAGTCATTCTATCCCAATTGATACTTTGCCTCGATCTGACCAAAAAAAAATGGACTGATTTTTTTAGTTTAATATAAAAAAGTACTATAACTATTACTTTTGTTATATTATCATCGTAAAACTATTATTATATTAATAAGGTAAAATAATGAATGACAATCTAATTATTGCAGGTAAAAAATTCAATTCTAGGTTAATGGTAGGTACAGGAAAACATCGAAATTTTGATGAGATGGTGCAATCAATTGAGGCATCTGGTGCAGAAATCATTACTGTAGCTATCAGAAGATTGGATCTTAAATCTAAAAATAAAAAAAATATACTTGATTATTTTAATTGGGATAAATATACAATATTACCCAATACTGCAGGATGCGCTACCGCTGAAGAAGCAATTCTAACAGCAAAGCTTGCTAAAGAAGTTACAGGTTCAAATTGGGTTAAATTAGAGGTGATACCTGATAAAAAATGGTTGTTACCTGATCCGATTGGCACTTTTGAAGCAGCAGCCAAATTAATTGATTTAGGATTCTCAGTGTTACCTTACATTCATGCAGATCCTGTGCTTGCAAAAAAACTCGAAAACATTGGATGTTCTACTGTAATGCCTTTAGGCTCATCTATTGGTTCAGGGCAAGGTATATTAACAATCAATGAAATAAAAATCATTATCGAATCTGCAAATGTACCTGTAATAGTAGATGCAGGAATCGGGGTGCCCTCAGAAGCTTCTCAGGCGTTGGAGCTTGGCGCTGATGCAGTATTAATCAACACAGCAATTGCCCAATCATTAGATCCAATTTCTATGGGTGAAGGGTTCAAATTAGGTGTTCAAGCTGGCAGAAAAGCTTACTTAGCTGGCAGAATGCCCAAAAGTCAATCTGCCAACCCTAGTAGTCCTGAAGAAAACAAAATTACAACCTAAAAAATGAAAAGGCTACCAAAACCTCCATTTCTGTGCTTCGTAACTAACAGAAATAAAACCTGCAGAAGGCCTATTACAGATATTGTGAAATACGCTATAGATGGAGGTGTAAATATTATACAAATTCGAGAAAAAGACTTAAACGATCATGATCTATTTGAGCTTTCATTCAAAATTAAAAACATCATACAAAAGCAAGCTGTTTTAATAATCAATTCAAATCTTAAAATAGCTCAATCTTGTAATGCAGATGGATTACACTTATCAGAAAATGCGAATCTACCAAAAACATTTGATGAAAATCAAATGATACTTAGTCAAGCCTTACATTCAAGTAAAATCAATTCAATTAGAAATAGTAAATCGATTGATCTGTTAGTTGTAGGAAATATTTACAAAACAGCCACCCATCCAAATTTGGAACCAAAAGGTATTAAAATCATCGAGGAACTTAAAAATAAAACAAAAATTCCCTATATAGGAATTGGTGGTATCAACAACTCTAACATAAAGCCTATAATTCAAAATGGAGCTCAAGGTATAGCGATAATTTCAGCAATTTCTGAAAGTGACAACCCTGAAATTACTACAAAAGATATTTATCAAAAATTGCAAGAAGCATGGGATCAAAATGAAGAGAAATAATTTAATCACTAATATGAAGCAAAATAAGCTGTCTTATGGCTGTCAATTTAATTCTCCTTCGTCTGAACAAATTGAGTTGCTTGGCATGGCAAATTTTGATTTTATCCTTTTTGATGGAGAACATGGAACATTTACACCTGACTCACTAGAAGACCAAGCTAGAATATCTGAAATGGCAAATTTAACTCCATTTGCTATGGTACCAAATATAGAAAGATCAACAATACATTCTTTCCTTGAAAGAGGTGTTCTAGGAATACATGGACCAAACATTAACACAAAAGAAGATGCAGAAAAATTGTCTCAAGCTTGTAAATATTCACCCTTAGGAAACAGAAGCTTATCATTATCTAGAGCTACCCATTTTGGACTTGGTCCCTCTAGAAAAGAATTCATGGAACATACAAACTCCCAAATCATTGTAATAGCTTTGCTAGAACACAAAGATGTGTTGAAGGAATTAGATCAAATAATTCAAGTCCCTGGAATTGATTTTTATGCAATCGGACCAAAAGATTTCGCTCAATCCATTGGCCGTCCTGGAGAAATAGATCATCCAGAAGTAAAAAATTTTGAAAAAGCAGTAATGAAATCAGTGAATGAAAATGGCAAAAAAATGTCTGGAGATGTATATAAAGTAATTAAATCGTCCGAATTATTTTATTGTGCAGCAAAATCTTTTATAGAATAGATTTTGAAAATGCTATAGGTGAAAAATGAAAAATCAAATAGAAATAATCCTTAATGGAGAATCAAAAATAATAACAAAAAATCTCCCATTAAATCAATTAATTAAGAACCTTCGAATATCAAATAAATCTATCGCTGTAGCCATTAACGGAGATGTGATAGAAAAATCTAGACTAGAAAAGTACCTACTTCAAAATCAAGACAAGATTGAAATAGTCCATGCTGTGGGCGGCGGATAAATAAACTCTAAGGGTTGTGACCCCAACGGAATTCGAATCCGTGTTTACGCCTTGAAAGGGCGCCGTCCTAGTCCACTAGACGATGGGGCCATAAATTATTATTCTATCACGGATAGATAGATAAATTCTTTAAACCTTCATCTTCAGGCAATCCAAACAATATATTCATATTTTGAACCGCTTGCCCTGCAGCACCTTTGATTAAATTATCAATAGCACTAATTACAATCAAAGTATTGGTTCTTACATCTACAGTAACATAAATCATACATAAATTACTTCCCAAAGTATGTTTTGTAGAAGGTGGCTCTGATAGAATTTTGACAAATTTTTCATTCATATAATAATCTTGATAAATTTGTCTGACCATTTTATTTAAATCTTCTGAATTTGAAGTTTTTAAATCTTTATTAATCGTAGAGTAACAAGTAGATAAAATCCCTCTAGTCATTGGAGTTAAATGCGGAACAAATGTAATTAAATTGCTAAATCCTGATGCTTCATCAAGTTGTTGTTTGATTTCTGGCAAATGTCTATGACCGTTCACTCCATATGCTTTAATATTTTCATTGACCTCCGAATAAAGATTACTTACATCTAATTTTTTACCAGCTCCAGAAACTCCTGATTTAGAATCAATGATTATCTTTGACTCAATGATATTCGATTGTATTGCTGGTAATAAAGCCAAAATAGCTCCCGTAGGATAACAACCTGGATTAGCAACCAATTGAGCACTACCAATTTTCACTCTATTCATCTCAGGTAATCCGTATATGGATTTTTCCAAACAAGAAACCGCAGCATGTGGTTGTTCGTACCACTGTTCATAAACTAGTGGATCTTTAATACGAAAATCTGCGCTAATATCGACAACTTTAATACCTGAATCAATAAATGGTTTTAGTGTATCTGCGCTTATGCCATGAGGTAACGCAGAAAAAACAACATCAATATCACCTTGAATCTCTTTTGAAATTTGCATGTCAAAATTATCTAAATGAGGAAATACATCACTAAGTAGTTGTCCTGCAGAACTTCTTCCCGTAACAGAAACTACTTCAACTTCAGGATGACCAGATAGAATCCTTGCTAGTTCTATTCCAGCATATCCAGTAACATTAATTATCCCAGCTTTCAAAAAAACCTCCATTTAATCAGGACCTATATCCATATAAATTACAGTATATTATGGTTCTACATACAGTTCAATCACACTATAGATTAAGAAAATATCAAATTAAGAGACACTACTTGAAGGACATATCTTAGACAAAATACATCCTGAACATCTAGGATTCAATGCCTTACAAGTATCTCTACCATGTTTAATTAAATACATATGGAAAGGAAAAATTATTTCATCCTCAACGTTGTCTTCTAGTATTTCATGAGCATCTTCTGCCGTGACATCACTTGAAATTAATCTCAATCTTTTACTCACTCTATGAACATGAGTATCAACAGGCATTGCTGGCATTCCAAAGCAAAAACAAAGAACTATAGCTGCAGTTTTAGGCCCTATTCCATTTAAATCAGTTAACCATTGTTTTGCATCTTTAAGTGACATATATTGTAAAAAATTTAAATCAAATGAATTCAATTTATTATGAATTTGATTCAATACATCCTTAATTACTGCTGCTTTTTTTCTGAACAATCCAGCTGAACGAATAATTTCTGATATTGAATGTACATCAGCTTTCGCAATTTGATAAGGATCATTTTCAAACTCATTTAACAAATTAACAAACGCTCTCTCCGAATTTATATCAGAGGTATGTTGCGATAAAATCGTATATACCAATTCCATTATTGGTTCATATCTTGGCTCCCACTCAATTTCGCCATATTTAGATTTTAAAATTGAAAAAATTTCTACAATATTATCAGTCAATTTTACTCCTCAGTTATACCAATCAATATAAAATGATTTTGTAATTAATTAAATACGCAAATCTAACAAATTCTTTAAATTTCAAAATAGTACTATCTACACATGACTAATTGACACTAAACCTTGTAGATTGCTATGATGATTTTAGCGGCAATGTAGCTCAGCTGGTTAGAGCGGGCGCTTCATAAGCGTCAGGTCCCTGGTTCAAGTCCAGGCATTGCCACAATCAATTCCCGAAAGCTAAGCCAAAACTAAAATAAATTTTTTATAATGCCGAAGTGGCGGAACGGCAGACGCGCTACGTTCAGGACGTAGTACCTTAAAGGGTGTGTGGGTTCAAATCCCACCTTCGGCACAATCTTCCCTCAGATACAAAATTGACCTGTCATTAAATATAATTTCTTTACTAAATCAGCAAAATATGTTACGTTATTTTATAAATTAATATATAAATATAGGTAGTAATTAATAAATTGTATCAATTAGCAACAAATAACATGTCCATGTGTAACACATCAGTGTGCAGCACTTCACATTGTTGCAGTTCTTCACAAATTGTGAGGTAACCCTTATTTATTAATTTCTTTAAAATAATCTATAAAAAAGGCCTCACAAATTGTGAGGCCTTTTGATTTTAGATAACCTATTAATATCTATTAAAAAAGATTTGAAATTTAATCATATAGGAGGATTAACTATGAGCAACTATAAATTTGAAACCTTACAATTGCATGCAGGACAAGAACCTGACCCAGCAACTAACTCAAGAGCTGTACCAATTTACCAAACAACTTCTTATGTCTTCAATAACCATGAACATGGTGCGAATTTGTTCACTCTAAAAGAATTGGGAAACATTTATACTAGGATTATGAATCCTACCACTGATGTATTCGAAAAAAGAGTTGCAGCTTTAGAAGGAGGAATTTTAGGTTTAGCAACAGCTTCAGGACAAGCCGCTCAATTTACAGCAATCACCAACTTCATGAAAGCTGGTGATAATTTAGTATCCACATCATTTCTTTATGGTGGAACTTACAATCAATTCAAAGTTCAATTTCCAAGAATCGGAATTAATGTCAAATTTGCCGAAGGGGATAATGTAGAAAGTTTTGAATCAAAAATTGATGAAAATACTAAAGCAATTTATCTCGAATCAATAGGCAATCCGGAAATGAATGTGCCTGATTTTGAAAAAATTGCAAATCTAGCACATTCGAATAATATTCCATTAATCGTAGACAATACTCTTGGAGCTGCAGGTGCATTAATCAAGCCAATAGATTACGGTGCAGACGTTGTCGTACATAGTGCTACTAAATGGATTGGAGGTCATGGAACTAGTATCGGCGGTATCATAATAGATGCTGGAACCTTCAATTGGGGAAATGGAAAATTTCCATTATTCACTGACCCTAGTGAAGGTTATCATGGTTTAGTTCATTGGGATGTTTCAGGTTTTGAAAGTGATTTGTGCAAGGCATTAGGTGTTCCTTCAGATAAAAATATTGCTTTTGGAATTCGAGCCAGATTTGAAGTACTTAGAGATTGGGGGGCAGCTCTAAGCCCATTCAACTCCTTCCTATTCATACAAGGTCTTGAGACTTTATCACTACGAGTAGAAAGACATTGTCAAAATTCAATTGATTTAGCTAACTGGTTAGAGTCACATCCAAAAGTAGAATCAGTAAATTATCTTGGACTCCCGTCAAATCCTAATAAACAACTAGCTGATAAATACTTGAATAGAGGATATGGATCTGTCCTAACTTTCACTCTAAAAGGTGGTTATGATGCTGCCGTTAAAGCTATCGATGGATTAAAACTAGCAAGCAATTTAGCGAATGTTGGAGATGCTAAAACCCTTGTAATACATCCTGCTTCAACAACACATGAACAATTGTCACCTGAAGAACAAAAATCTGCAGGTGTAAAACCATCAACGATAAGAGTTTCAGTAGGTTTAGAACATATAGACGACATTAAAGCTGATTTTGAACAAGCTTTTGATTCAATCAACTAGAAATCATCTATAAACAACTGTTGTGATGGGGTCCCCATCACAACAGGGACTACCCAAAAAATAAAATGTCTATAATACTTCCATCTAATTATCATTCGATTCAACAAATCCAACAAAACAGTTTGATTCGGTGTGTTAGCAAAAACCAATTAAGCAATTTGGATCCATCAAATCCAATCAAAATTGCAATTCTCAACATAATGCCATTAGGGCATCAATATGAGTTAAATATATTAAACTCCTTAGGATTTACAAATTTTAATATAGAACCTATTTGGCTTAAGCTAAATTCACATGATTATAAATCTTGGCCACCAGGATATATAGAAAAATTCTATATTAGTTACGAAAAAGCTAAAAATGAAATTGCACTAGATGGCTTAATTATTACAGGAACACCTTTAGAACATTTAGATTTTGAAGAAGTAAATTATTGGAATGAAATAGTAGGAATAATCAATGACGCACGTAATAGCTTCCCTAGTACATTGGGATTATGTTGGGCAGGTATGGCAATGGCATATCTACTAGGTGTAAAAAAAGTAGTATTCCAAACTAAATTATTTGGCGTTTTTGAACTTGAAAACAAAGCTCCTAATCACCCTATAATGGGGGCTACAGATGATAAATTCTTCTGTCCGCAAAGTAGATATGCTGGAATGGATAATAAAGAAATAGAAAAAGCCGAAAATAGAGGTGACTTAAAATTATTAGCCTTTGGTAAAGAAGCAGGTTACCCAATATACGAGACACCAGACCATAAGCAATTAATTCACCTTGGACACCCCGAGTATAATTCAAGCAGATTAGCATATGAGGCAAAAAGAGATTCTGGTAACCCTAATGTTCCTCCCATTAGTAATTTTGATTATTCTAAACCTAAAAATGTTTGGAAAATGCATCGCCACACTTTTTTTCAACAATGGTTAAACTTTTGTCACGAAAAGTCCCGCCTAAAAATTTAAATATAATTGAAATTTTCTAAAATAAAGTATCTTCTAAATTTGGCATCTGGTACAAATGCTAAAAAGTTCTAATGAATGTGCAGATACTGAAATGTCATTCGCAAATTCGATATTTTGTATTTCTGCTTGAAGCAGACTCTCTAGTTGTTCACTTAATTCAATATCGGTAATTAAACCACAAGATTTACAAAAAATATGATGATGATGGCTATTTTGATCAAGCAATTCTATAACTTTAGTGTTATCAAGAGTTTGAAATTCACTAATAAAATTATAACTTTTAAGAAAATTTATAATCCTATAAACTGAAGATATAGCAAGTCTACCATTTGACAATTTAACCACATCTTCTACTTTTACAGGACCTTTGTTTTTAAGCAAAATTTCTAACAACAATAACCTTGGTCGAGTAATTGGAACATTATGAGATTTAAGTATTTCTTTGCATTTTGTTTGATAATCAAGTTTTTCTTTACTCATTAAATCATTATATCATCCAAAAAATTAAATCAAAGATAAATAATAATTGTTGACATACTTAAAGAAACAACTGATAATGAGAATCATTCTCAATAATTAATTTACAATAATCTATGTATAAATATATAGTTATGGAGCCAAATATGAAATTAAATACTTATTTCAAAAAAATTGCTGCAACCTTACTAATAACATTAACATTGTTAATTGGATGCACAAACACTCAGGAATCTACATCTACTGTATCCGTATCTGAAGATTCTAAAAAAATCGCCATATTAGCAACGACACCCATGTTAGGAGAATTTGTTAAACAGGTAGGTACAGACAATATCGACTTAAGAGTTTTAATACCATATGGAGCTGATCCACATCATTACGAACCCTCTCCACAAGATGTAACGAAAATTACTGAGGCTGATTTGATTTTTTATGTAGGTTTAAAATATGAACCATCATCGTTAAACAAATTACTTATTAACTCATCAAGTGACAGTCAAGTTTTAGTTGAAATTGGTCCCAAAATTAATCCAATAGAATTTGGTCATGATGATCATGACGAACATGATGACGATCATAAAGACAAAGATCATGACGATGAAGACGAACATGATGACGATCATAAAGACAAAGATCATGACGATGAAGACGAACATGATGACGACCATAAAGACAAAGATCATGACGATGAAGACGAACATGATGACGACCATAAAGGCCATGATCACGGAGCATTTGACCCTCATTTTTGGTTTGATCCAAATAGAGTTGCCTTGGCAGTTGATGCAATTAAAGAAGAATTAATTAAATTAGATCCAGAAAATAAAAATGCATATGAAGAAGCTGCAAATAATTATCTGGAGAAATTAAAAGCTTTAGATCAAGAAATAGCTGCTTTGATAGAATCAATTCCATCTAATAATAGAGGGATAGTTACTACTCATGAATCCTTAGGTTATCTAGAAGACAGATATGGGTTGGAAGTGATAGCTACTGTGATTCCAAGTCTAACTACAGAAGATGGCGTGACGCCTAAAGGACTTGTTGAAGTGATTGAAGAAATTAAAGAACATGGAATAAAAGTAATATTTATTGAATCTGAAAGTCCGACTCAATCTTCTGAAATAGTTGCTAAGGAAGCTAATGCGAGGTTGGTTTCAGGATTATGGGTTGAAACTTTAAAGGAAAATCAGTCTTACATTGATTTTCTAAAAACTAATATAAATTTAATAGCGGAAAATTTGAAAGAGCAATAATTTACAAAAATTTAAATTCATGTTCCAAAATACAAAATATCCTTCACCTTGCGGAACATGAATTTAAATCAAATTCTTGTATAATTACAAATTATGTTACAAAAAACTTTTAATAATGTTTGCCAAATAGTTTCTGAAGGATGTTGTGTGGAACTTGGGAACCAATTGGTTCTAGATGATGTTTCTTTCAAAATTAAAAAAGGAACATTGGTTGGTGTTGTAGGTCCTAACGGTGGTGGAAAAACAACTTTATTTAATACGATTTTGGGCTTAGTTTCCATTACTCATGGCTCAATGAAAATTAAAGGATTAAATCCTGATCAAGCTAAAGGTATGATTGGGTATGTACCTCAAACAGAACAATTAAATTGGAAATTTCCTGTAACCGCAAGGCAAGTTGTTCAAATGGGAATTACTTCAAATACTTCTTTTCTCCCGTTTTTTTCTAAAAAAGATCAACAATTAATTGAAGAATCATTAAGCAAAGTAGAGTTGCTTAATAGGATAGATGATCGTGTAGATGAAATGTCGGGTGGACAAAGGCAGAGGGTTTTTTTGGCTAGAACTTTGGCACAAGGTGCAGAAATTTTACTATTAGATGAGGCTTTCAGCGGTGTAGATATTGGATCTCAAGAAAAATTGTTAGATATCTTGAAGAATCTAAAAGATGATGGGAATACTATTTTAATGTCAACTCATGATTTGAACACAATTGGTGAAAGGTTTGATGAAGTTTTGTGCCTAAATAGGCATTGCTGTGCTTTTGGTGATCCATTGAAGGTTTTGACTTCGGATGTTTTAGTAGAATTATATGGTTCTCATAATTCAATGTTCAAAGATCATACTTTAGGTAAGCATGGACATACTTATGGGGTTTGAATATTTATACGAACCATTTTCTTATGGATTTATGTTTCGATCTTTAATTGTTGCAATCTTAGTTGGACTAATGCTTCCTTTATTGGGGGCATATGTTATCAACCGAAATTTGGGATTTATGGGCGATGCTATTGCTCATGCTAGTTTACCAGCACTTGTTGTGGGATTATTAATTGGAGTAAATATTGTTATAGCTGCTATACCTGCAGCAATAATTATAGCTTTAATGATTGGATATCTAATTAGTAAATCAAAGATAGGTGAAGATACTGCAATTGGAATTATTTTTTCTTCATTGTTTGCTTTAGGTTTTATTTTATTATCAATATTTAAAAATGTTGCTCTGGGCGTGGAAGATTTGTTATTTGGACAAATCTTAGGTGTTTCCAATTTAGATGTTTCTATTACTTTGATTTTGTCTGTAATTGTTATAATCACATTATTAATATTTTATAAACAGTTTTTGTTTGTTGCTTTTGACTCCACGGGAGCTAAGGTAGCAGGATTAAGGGTTCAATTATTGGATAATATTTTTTTAGTGATTTTGTCTGTGGCTATCATAGCATCATTGCAATCTGTTGGAATAATTTTGGTTTTAAGTATGCTAATTACTCCAGCAGCAGCAGCTAAATTAATTATGAAAAGTTTTCATGGAGCAATGATAGTAGGCTGTGTCTTTGGGATTATTGCTTCAGTGAGTGGATTATATTTGTCTTATTATTTAAATTTTCCTTCTGGACCGTCAATGGCTTTAGCCGCTACATCAGTCTTTATAATAAGCCTTGTTTTAAGAAGAACTCCAATTATGAAAATTAAATATTTTTCAAACAACTAATTAACAGGTAAAATTCTATCTTTCTTCGATTAAATATGAAAATTATTTCATATTTAGCTATAATAATTTGATAAGGAAAAATTATGGATTGCCCTGTTTGCAAAAATAAACATATTTCTAGGCCTCTAAAATGCCTCCAATCAGCAACACTAGACCATGTTTCTGAATGTGGCATATCAACTGAACACAGTAATAATTGTTTACTCAAACAATTAAATATCTATGTAAATAATAATCCTGATTGGCAAAAATAATAAAGGGATACCACTCCCATTATTAACACCTATGCTATTTGCAGATCTGCCACAACTTTTGCTCTTATTTTTATAACATTGCCTGGTAAATATGACAATGGAATCTCTTCTTTTTCAACTAACTCAATAGTCTCTGGATTTCCGCCAGATAGTATAACTTTATTTTCAGCTTCTTGCACAGCTTGTATAATGGCATTTTCTCTATTTATATTTTCTAAAGAATATATTTTTTCTACTTGTCCACCTACCTGTGAAATAGCAGCTCCAACTGCATTTGCAACGTCCGCATGTTGAAGTCTAATTACTTCAGAAGCACCAAATAAATTTCCATCAATTAAAATTTCACCTCCTCCAACCAAAATAACTGGAACAGAATCCACTGTAGTTTTTAATCGATCAATTAAATTTTCAACCTTCTTTTTAATTAAATTCTGAATTTTATTGACCATAATACCGTTTAAATTATTAACTTTTTTAAAATTACCAATGTTTTTCAGCCCAGCAGCAACAGCAATATCTGTAGTTGTAAGTTTATTACCCCCAAAAACTAAAGATTCTTTAGTTAAATTATGACCAATACTTTCTGGACCAATGGTTAATAATTTTTCATCTACCAAACTACCACCTCCTAATGCTATAGATAATACATCAGGCATTCTAAAATTAGTTCTGATCCCAGCTATATTTACAGAAATTGAAGCTTCTCTAGGAAAACCATTTACTAATATACCTACATCAGTAGAAGTTCCGCCTATATCTACTACAATGGCATCTTTTAAACCAGATAAAAACGCCGCGCCTCTCATACTATTGGTTGGGCCAGCTGAAATAGTAAAGACCGGATATCTAGCAGCGTATTCTGAATCCATTAAAGTACCATCATTTTGACTGATAAACAGTGGCGCATCTAATCCCTTAATTGATATTGCTTTCTTAATTGCTGCAATCATTTCTGTCGCTTTAGCTACCAAAGATGCATTCAAAATTGCTGCATTCTCTCTTTCAAGCAAACCAATTTTTCCAATTTCATGCGCTAAAGTAATTTTAATTTCTGGCGCAATTTCTGCCACAATGTTTGCAACAAATCTTTCATGTCCAGAAGCAATTGGGGAAAAAACACTATTAATTACTAAAGATGAAATTTTTTTCATTTTAATATCTTCAGTTACTCGTACAATTTCATCCTTATTAATTTTTGAAATTTCTCTGCCATCAAATTCATTACCTCCATGAAGCAAATATGAATCTCCTAAAATAGCTTCTTTCATGTCCATAGGCCAATCTACCATTGGGGGTAATAATGTAGTTGAAGGTAAACATAAACGAATAATAGATGAAGTAGATAAATTTTTTCTTTCCAATAGCGAATTGATCAAATGTGTTGTGCCAATTACTACTGATTCTACATTAAACCTTTTGGGTGCAAATTCAACAATCTCATCAATAGAATTAATTATTCCTGAAGTAATATCAGGCGTAGTTAAATTTTTTGCTTTATATAAAACTTCTCTATTATTTATAAGTACAGCATCCGTGTTTGTACCTCCCACATCGATTCCTATTCTCATTTTAATTCCTTAAATAATAAAGGACTATAATCAAAATCATACCCAAACGCTTTAGGACCTACAACTTTTAACCCTTGCTCGCTAGTCCAATGTTTAGGAGCAGGGAAACCCAAAACTGTTACTCTAAAGCCATATCTTAATAGTTCTGTAGTAATGGGTTCACCTTTTTCAGAATCAACAATACATATCAAATCAGGAACAAGACAAACAACTGTGTTATTCATTTTGGCTATAAGATTTTCGTTCTGAAATTCTATTTCCATCCTATCACCTGAATATTCACTTAATCCCTCTATTAAAACTTTTCCTCTAGTAAATCCTTGAATAGTTTTCCGTTCTAAATCAACAATTTTCCCTTCGAATAAATTTTTCCCTGAGTGAACTTTTAAAATTGATTCAATTGGATTATTATTAGTTTTGATAGAGCTTCTCACGATATCCCCTAGATTCTTACTTAAAGTAAGTGTATTTAAAACAGCTGTATTAAGAATCTGGTTTATATCCATAGGGCCAAATGCATAACAAGCTACCCCCCCCATTTGAACTGTAATAGATCGAGCCATATCTTCAACTGTTTTAGGATCGTTAGCTTGTGAAATAATCATTACATTACCTTTATCATCTGCAATCGACATCGGAACCGGAGGAACTCCATAAACAAAAAATGTTTTCATTTGTAATTCTGGAAATGCTCTACCCATTCCATCAGCATCTACAATAGGAATTTTAGATATAGATGCAGGTATAATTGGTTCCAATGAATTGCTCCCACCTATTTCGTTAGAAACCACAGCAGTAGCTGAAAAATTGAGAAGTTTTTCAATAGCACGTAAAGCGTAATATGACTCGATTCCTTGAATTTTTTCTATTCCAACAGTAGGGGCACCTATACTTCCAACACATACAATTTTATCACTTATACTCAATTCATTTACAGACAATACATTGACAGGCCCATATTTTCGAATCATCTCTTTAGCTCTCAACATACCCATATATGGATTTCCACCACCCCCAGAACCCAATATACCAGCTCCTATAGAAATAGATTCTATAGAATCATTTTCTATCGTCCACAAATCAACCCTCCTTAAATAAATTAAACGATTATTCAATAATAATTATATATTCTATTTAACAAAAATTTGATCAAAACAACGTTGAAAATTTTAACACTAACAAATTCACATGAAAAAATTTGTAAGATTAACAACTTATTTAAAAACAATATCAGATATTGAGTTATATTAATTAAATTTAGTTACCAAACTATATGGATTGCTCTATAATAATCTATAATAATTTTACTTATTGCTTTCAGATTATTTATAATATATATCTGAAAGAGCTTGTAGCTCAGCTGGATAGAGCGCAGCCCTGCGGAGGCTGAGGCCGTGGGTTCGAATCCCGCCAAGCGCGCTTTTTTAAGATCATTCCGGGCGATTAGCTCAGTTGGCTAGAGCACCTCGTTTACACCGAGGGGGTCGGGGGTTCGAGTCCCTCATCGCCCACCAAGTATAAACAAAAATACACAAATAAATTTTAATAGTGTTTTTGTTATATTCAATCTACATGTTCCATATTTGAATTATTTATACTTTTTCCCATATTTTCTTATGAAACTAACAAATTAATTTCAACTACGTTACACTTTATATATATTAAATTTGCAAATAAGCAATAAGTTATCAGGAGAAAATTTTGACTGAAATCAAAAATCTTAGTATGGCCACAAGTAAATCAAAAGATATTATAGAAAATGTTAAGAGAGTAATTATTGGAAAAGATTCAGAAATAGAATTTTGTGTAATTGCTCTACTTTGTGAAGGACATATTCTTATTGAAGATGCTCCAGGGTTAGGTAAAACCGTTTTAGCTAAAAGCTTAGCAAATTCTACAAACCTATCATTTAACAGAATTCAATTCACACCCGATCTGCTACCATCTGATGTGACAGGAATCTCCATTTACAACCAAAAAACTGAAAGATTCAATTTTGTACCAGGCCCCATTATTTCACAATTTGTTTTAGCAGATGAAATTAATAGAGCTTCACCAAAAACACAATCTGCTCTTTTAGAAGCAATGGATGAACAACAAGTAACAATTGAAAACTCGACTCATAAAATTGCCCTGCCATTCTTCGTTATCGCCACACAAAACTCCGTAGAATACGAAGGTACTTATCCTTTACCAGAAGCACAACTAGATAGGTTTATGTTTAAAATTAATCTAGGTTATCCTAAAAAAGAAGAAGAATTAAACATTTTATCTAGTCAAGAAAAAACTCATCCCTTAGATCATATTTCTCAAATAGTTACTGCGCAAGAAATCCAGGAAATTCAAAAATTAGTTAAAACTATTTTTGTTGATGAATTAATCAGAAATTACATCGTAGACATCATCAAAAGCACAAGAAAAAATCCAAATATTTCATTGGGAAGCTCCCCGAGAGGTGGCCTGAACTTATTCAGAGCGTCTCAAGCCTTAGCACTAACTAAAGGTAGAGATTACGTATTGCCAGATGATGTAAAAACTTTGGCAATCCCCGCATTAAATCACAGAATACTTTTATCTCAATCGGGACAAATGAACGATATTGATAGTAGAAAAGTAATATCAGAAATTTTAGATGCCCTACCTGTGCCCGAAGCAAAATAAAAGATTTTAAATTGAATACAATTAAAATTCATCAAAAAATAGAGCCGAAATTTTATATAATACTTACCATAGTTTTGGTTTCTCTGTTCACCGGACTAGCAACAGGTTTCCCTCTTTTTTACAGGCTAATTTACATAATTTTATTAACAACAATTGTAAGTTATTGGTGGGTGTGGATCTCAATCAAACAAATTAATATAGTGGAAATTTCCTCTAAAACAATTTCTGAAGTAGGAGGAGATTTTAATCAGAAATTAATTTTATCTAATTCAACACTTCTGCCAAAAACTGGAATTGAAATTTCAACACATTCTACCCTGCCTAATTACCCAGATTCTCCCAAAAAATTTGTCGCAACAAATCTGAATGGGTTAGAAAACTATAAGGTTACAATTAAATTGCCCACAAAAACTAGAGGTGTCTTTTCAGTAGGCCCATCTGAAATTTCTGTATCAGATCCATTCGGAATATTTAAAATGAGAAAAACAATTGGTTCAACAAAAAAACTATTGGTTTATCCCAAAATTCATAATCTTTCAAATTTCAGTCTCAATATTTCAAAATTTGAAGGGGATTATAAAATTAATAAACAAACACCTGTAATCACACCTCAAGTTGGATCAATCCGTAAATATTCATTTGGTGACAGTCTAAATAGAATTCACTGGAAAAGTACTGCAAAAATAGGGCGATTGATGTCAAAAGAATTCGAACTTGGTCAAACAAATAACTTGTGGGTTTTACTAGATCTAGCAGAAAATTCCCAAGCAGGACTCGGATCAGAAAGTACCGATGAATATATCGTCTCTATCGGTGCTTCTTTAGCCAACCAATCGATTAAATCTAAAATACCAGTAGGTTTAATAGCTTATGGAGATAAAAAAATTGTTATCCCACCAAATATAACAAATAATCAATTAGACTTAATCTTACTAAAATTAATCGAAACAAAAGCTACAGGTGCAACACCCATTTCTTTAGTTTTAGAAAATGAACCAAGTATTATTAATACCAACAATTCGGTAATAATTATCACAACAAAAATCACAATCGATTTATTAAAAAAAATTGATTTCTTAATTTCAAAACATCTTAAAATTTCAATTATATTTGTTGAAAAACAATCTTTCAGTAATGAAGAAAAAAAACCGGACTCAAACCAACAAGATTTAACTCTCAACACCACAATGTTCAAAATATCTAAAGGTGAAGATATAAGCAAAAGTTTAAAATCACCATATCAAAATCCTAATAAATTTTAATCCAACAATGACTAATAACCATACTACCAAAAATAACTTTGACATTACTATATTTTCAAAATTTTCCCCAAATCAAGGATGGGGAACATTCGCTATTTTATTATGTCTTATGGTGACTACGGGGTATTCTTTACGTGAAGGAACTTGGGTACCAACACCTGGATTAATAATAATAATTTTTTCCTCGACTACTTTGGGAATGGTTATATCAAAAATTTCTCCTAACTGGATAATTTCATTTTTCATAGGAATAATTACTGGAACTATATTATGTATCCATTTCTTAGGCACATTAACTGAAGCAAATTTATTTATTGATAAAGCATATGAAATTTCAATTAGGCTCGAAGAATGGTATTTGAAAATTAGCCAAGGAGGTATCAGCCAAGATACACTCCCTCTATCATTAGCAATCTTAGGAATATGCTGGATTATGGGATTTTTTGGCTCTTGGTTTACTTTTAAATTATCTAATCCTTGGTTAATTTTGCTAATAGCTGGTATAGCTATACTTACTAATCTAAGTTTTTTACCTGAAAAATTCAACAACAGATTCTTTATTTTTATGTTATTTGGGCTCATTCTTTTAAGCCAAACGCACCTTTTTAATAAAAAAAATTACTGGATTTCCTCTGGGTTTTATTTCAAAAAAAACTCAAGCAATCTAGGGATAAGCATAATATGCATTATTGCTTTCTTAGTAGTTTTAGCTAGCTCCTCCTTACCTTTACAAGTTATTACCAACAAAAATATCATTAAAATTTGGAATTCAGGAAGAGCACCATTATCATCTTTTGAAGAAGATTTCTCTAGAATTTTTTCAGTAATAGATTCAAAAACAGGAAGTGGCGGAAGATTTTTCGGCGAAACTCTTCCCTTTCAAGGTAAAATTGCTTTCCAAAATAAAACAATTGCAACTGTAACATCTGAGAATCAAAATTACTGGGTTTCAAAAATTTATAATTTTTATACAAATGAAGGTTGGCTGATTGATGAAACTTCTGAAATTTCACTCCCTGCTTTTAAAAAGTTAAATAATAAAATATTTGAGAAAAATCAAACATATGAAAATAATGAAATTGAAACCATTTTCACTACAAAAAGCATGCTGTCAACTGGATCAATCAACCAAATCAACATAGATGGCTCTTACCAAATTCTTACGCCTAAGAAATTCGAAATCAATTTATATGATTCTACAAACAATGAATATTTACCGAAAGATTTAATAAAATTTTCTGAGAATTTAAAATCTTTGATAGCAGGAAAAACAGAACCTGAAATTAAAGAAATAATAATAAATTCAATTCCTAAAACTGTATCTTTGATATCTACTTATACCTCTACAGATTCAAACAATACTTCAAAAATAACTTCAATCAAAGTTGAACGAAAACAACAAGATTTCCCCGAAGTAATCGGATTAAATTCAAATAAATTAATCCAGCCAAACCAAAAATATATCGTTTCATCTTATATATATACACCTGAAAATAATGAACTTGAAAATATTGATGGAAATTTCCCTCCCTTTATTACCGACCACTATCTTCAATTACCTCCTGATCTTCCTAAAAGAATTAGCGAATTAGCGAAATCTATCACCATAAATTCTGACACCCAATTAGATAAAGTTTTTGCTATTAGAGATCATCTAAGAAATGGCACCTATATATATTCTCAAAATATAGATAGACCTCCTTTGGGCGAAGATGGTGTCGATTATTTCTTATTTGACAGCCAAAAAGGATATAGTGATTATTTTGGTTCAGCAATGGTAGTTTTGCTAAGAACATTAAACATTCCTGCTAGAATGGTAGCAGGTTACTCTAACGGCACGAAATCTGATCAACCAATGATTTGGGAAATTAAAGATTCTGACAGTCATGGATGGGCACAAGTATATTTTAATCAATATGGATGGTTGAATTTTGAACCCACACCTAATTACCCTACAATACGTCAAAAAGAAAATACCGAAAATGACACTGAAAATCTTGATCAATTGGGGTTATTACAAGACTCGGGAATCTCTAATCCGCAAACAAATATAGAATGCGAAAATTCTGAAACAATTATGGATGAATCTTTAGGCCTTGGAGTAGAAAATTGTGATGATGAAATTTTCCTTGAAAGACTAAGAAATATAGTGTTAAATAATTTTTCTAGAAATATTGCTCTAGCATTTTTATGCATTCTAGGAATCATTTCTATTTTCTGGTATATATGGAATGAAAAATATTCCAAAAAAACAAAAATACAAATCATGTATTCAAAAGTGAAAAAATTGGGTATATTAGCTGGAATTAAGAAGAATAAATACCAAACACCCCATGAATATTCAAATATTATAAGTAACAAAATACCAAAACTTAAAACTGAAATAAATTCCATAACTACAATGTATGAACAATTTACTTACGGCAATAACATTGAAAATATTTCAGGAAATAATACCAAAATAGAGACATCATGGAAAAATTTCCGGAAAATAATTTTACTCCATATTATAAAAAAACAATTTGTTAGCTCTAGTTAAATCTCTATGTTTTACCACACATTCAAAACTCAAGTAGGCTGGATAACTGCTGGTATTTCTCAATTAGGAATTGTGAAAATTTCGTTGCCTGAAAAATCCCATGAAATATCTGTTACTAAATTTAAAAATCAAATGAATTTTCATAAATCAAATTCAAGAATATTTCAAAAAGTCATAGAAAAAATCCAATCATATTTTGAAGGATATCCCACAGATTTTACAGACATATCTGTTGATTTATCACAATTATCAAATTTTCAAAAAATCACTTTGAATGAATGTAGAAAAATTAAAACAGGACAAACAAGAAGTTATAAATGGCTAGCAAAAAAAATCAATCATCCTAAATCTTATAGAGCTATAGGAAATGCTTTGTCTAAAAATCCTGTCCCAATAATTATTCCTTGCCACAGAGTGATTTCCATCGACGGCACTATTGGTGGATACATGGGAAAAGAAAAAAAAATTTATTTTAAAAAACAATTACTAGAACTCGAACGCAAATGAGTACGCCATAAACAACTACTATTGAGTAACTATTTTACCCTTACCATCGAGAAAGAGTTTCAATTTTTCAACAAGTTGATCGGACATATCAACAGTTACATGGGGCCAATCTAAATTTGTTTCTGTCCCATCAAATAAAACTCGCAATCCAACTTGTACTTCCCCTCTATGTTCTAACAAAATCTGAGCAATTTCTTCTATAAATTCTACAGCACTATCTTGCACGCCATCATCCTGAATTTCCAATATAAGTTTATTCAATCCATTTGAATCTACGTCAACAAATTGATGCATTTTATTTGTCAAATCTTTTACTCCATTAATAGAATTATCCACAATGTTAATAGAATCATCTACATAATTTAAAGAATTATTTACTGCTGAAGACTCTACCACATCATTTGCAGAATTATTTACTGCTGAAGATTCTACCACATCATTTGCAGAATTATTTACTGCTGAAGATTCTATCACATCATTTGCAGAATTATTTACTGCTGAAGACTCTACCACATCATTTGCAGAATTATTTACTGCTGAAGATTTAATATTATCTTCTTCAGAATATACCGAAGCATTAATACAGCTGATATTAATTCTATCTCCCCTAGAACGAACAGCACATTTCATTCTAATTAAAGATCCTACGATCCATAAATCTTTAGTCCTTTCAAGAGTCTCGCTCCACACAAAAACATCAATTGCTCCATCAAGAAGACCTAACGAAACTAACAAATACGGCCTAGAGTCTTTAGTGAACCGATTAGAAATATTTTGAACTTGACCTACCAAATCAATATTTTTACCTATTTTGTCAGATGTAATTTCATTTTCTGAAATCACAGTATCTAACAAAGCACTTCTATCTATTTGATTTAATTTACTCGAATTAGATAAATCTATACCTAATAATTCAAATTCCCATTCACTTTTTTCTTTATCTAAAGTTACTAAATCTGGAATTTCAATTTCTGCCAATGAAGCATTCACAATATCTCCAAAAGACTCAAACATTGATGATTGTTGAGAATTCTTCATTTTACCTTCACTTGAAACCAAAGCCAGAATCCTATCAATAATTTCTAATAAACCTCGCCGACTACCAAATATATCCAATGCACCTGATTTAATTAAACTTTCTAATGTTTTACGATTGATAGATCCTAAATCAGACTCAGTACAAAGCTGTTCGATTGATTCAAAACCTCCAAGTCTTTTTCTTGCTTCAACTATAGGGGAAATTGCTGTTACACCAATATTCTTAATGGAACTCAATCCAAATCTTATAATTGAATTCCCTTGATCATCAAATGAAACCGAAAAACCAACATCACTAGAATTAATATCTGGACCTAGCACTGAAATATTTAATCTTTTACATTCATTAATGGATGAAACTAGTTTGTCAGTGTTATCCACATAAGCATTCAAAAGGCAGGCCATATATTCACCCGTATAATTTGCTTTCAAATACGCTGTCCAATAAGAAATTAATCCATAACTAACACTGTGTGATTTATTAAATGCATACCCTGCAAAAGGTTCAATTAAATCAAATATCTTCTCTGATAATTCAACAGAATGACCTCTAGAAACAGCACCATCAATAAATTTCTTTCTTTCCTGAATCATAATTTCAGGAACTTTTTTGCCCATAGCTTTTCTAACTATATCTGCTTCTCCTAATGAATACCCTGCAAACGATTGAGCAATAAGTAAAACTTGATCTTGGTAAACTATCACACCGTAAGTTTCTTCTAAAATATCTTTAATGGCTGGATGAAGATATTCAGGGGTGATTCTACCATGTCTACCATCAATAAATGTACTTATATGATCCATAGGCCCAGGTCTAAACAAAGCAATCATTGCTGCAATATCGCCTAAAGACTCTGGTTTTAACTCAGTAATATACCGAGTCATTCCTGCCCCTTCCAATTGAAAAACACCTGCAGTCTTACCTTCAGATAGCATTTCAAAAGTTTTGTCATTATCAAGCTTTGGAGGCATTTCTCTTAAATTTAATTTAACGTTTTTTGTTTGATAGACTAGTTCTCTTACATTTGCCATTACAGATAAATTTGACAAACCCAAAAAATCTAATTTCAATAACCCCAATGCCGCGACTGCGTCCATTGAATACTGAGTTGTAGGAATTCCAGAATCAACATTTTTGGTTGCTCTCTGCAAAGGCAAAATTGTCCCAATAGGTTTTTGAGAAATAACTACACCAGCAGCATGAGTACTTGAATGCCTAATAGATCCTTCCAAATCTTGTGCAATTTTGATTAATTCTCCTATATCACTATCACTTTCAAAAGCGTCACTTAATTCCTCTGACTCCAATAAAGCTTCTCTTAAAGTAATCTTCAATCTATTTGGAATCATCCTTGCAATACGATCAACATCTGCATAAGACATAGCTAATGCACGACCAACGTCTCTAACAGCTGCTCGAGCCCCTAAAGTTCCAAAAGTAATTATTTGTGCAACATGTTCATGTCCATATTTTGATACAACATAATCTAAAACCTCTGAGCGTCTATCGTCTTGAAAATCCATATCAATGTCTGGCATTTCTTTACGTTCAACATTCAAAAATCTCTCAAAAACTAACCTATAATCTAGTGGGTTTATATCAGTTACACCCAAAAGATAAAGAACTAAGCTAGCTGCAGCACTTCCCCTTACAGCAAAAGCTATATTATTTGCTCTAACAAATTCAGCTATATCCCAAACAACTAAAAAATAGTCTGCATAATTAGTTTCTTTAATTACATCTAATTCATATTCAAGTCTTGCAATCTCTTGAGATCCATAGTTTTGAATAATTTTTTTTAATTTTTGATTGCAAATTTGTTTTAAATACTCAAATGAATCTATCCCCCCTGGAGGAATATATTCCGGCAAATGAAAACTCGAAAAATCAATTTCTAAATCACACATCTGAGAAATCACCTGGGTATTTGAAGCAGCTCCAGGAAAATCGGCAAAAAGCTGTTCCATTTCAGATGGACTTTTCAGATAGTAAGAGTCGTCTTCCATTTTCAATCTTTTGCCATCATGTATGTTTGTATTTGTATGAATACAAATCATAATATCTTGTAATTTAGAATGGCTTTGTTCAACATAATGTAAATCATTTGTACCTACTAGAGGCAAATCAAATTTTTTATGTAATTCAAGTAATCCACTATTAATCACATCCAAGTCATCAACACCTTCATGTTGCATGACTTCCAAAAAATAATCCCCAAAAGTATTCTTGTACCACAATGCAACCTCAGCAGCGGCCTCCAAATCACCCTGTTTAATCAAAGTTGGAACTTCTCCACTAGGGCACCCCGATAAGACTATTAACCCTTCACTATGTTTTTCCATAATCTCTCGATCGATTCGAGGTCTATAATAAAATCCTTCTAAATGAGATAAAGTAACCAATTTAACCAAATTTTGGTACCCAACAGAATTTTTAGCCAACACAGTTAAATGAAAGGGAGTCTTTGTTGCAGGAGTTTTATCCAACCGTGAACCTGGAGATACATACATTTCACAACCAATAATTGGCTTAATTCCAGCTTTTTTAGCTAATCTATAAAAATCAATAGCGCCATATAAAACACCATGATCTGTCATGGCAATGGAATCCATACCTAGTTCTTTGGTCTTAGAAACCAAATCCTCTAACCTACTTAATCCATCAAGTAAACTATATTCCGTGTGAACATGAAGATGAGAAAACAAACATTACCTCGAAAATTAACTTTAAATTCCAATCAAGTTTAGTACCATTACATTCCAAATGACAACTTAAGGTGCAATATTAATAATGTTCAATCAAGATGAATTTTGCACCAAAACCAAATATACTTTAAATTATCTATATAAATAAAACAAAATTTACAAAATGGTATCCCAACAAAACAAAAATATATAAAATATTAATTTAATGGTTACAAAAAAAAAATAAAATTGACTTCACACCCAATGACAAAAAATTTGGCAAATTTAATTATTTCAATTCGGCCAAAACAATGGACGAAAAATTTAATACTCTATATAGCTCTACCCTTTTCTGTAAGCCAACTTTGGGCAGTTGGTGACTTAGACCAATTAACTCTATTATTAATCAAAATTTCTGCAGGCTTTATCGTTTTCTGTGCAATATCAGGATCTGTTTATATAATCAATGATATATTTGATAAAACAAAAGACTCAAATCATTTAATCAAAAAAGATCGTCCTATTGCTTCGGGTGACCTTCCAATTCCATTAGCTATTAGCTTCTCATTTTTATTATTGGTTACACCAACTATATTCGCATTTTTCATATCCACAACATTCACTATAATCATTTTGTGTTATTGGATTTTAATGATACTTTATTCATTGCATTTAAAAAAACTAATATTTATAGATCTATTAGTTATTAGTATTGGCTTCATACTTAGAGCAATCGCAGGCGCAGTAATATTACAAATTCCAATATCTCCATGGCTATATGTGTGCACTGGTCTGGGAGCCTTATTTATTGGGTCTGCAAAACGAAGAAGCGAAATAAGTAATTCAAAAAATAATTCTCAAATACAAAGAGAAACTCTCAAAATGTATTCAGCAAGTACATTGGATCAATTAATTAGTATCTTTGCTACATCAACTCTAATGTCTTACGTTTTATACTCATTTTTATCAACAAATTTACCTTCCAACCATTCAATGATGTTAACAATTCCATTTGTAATTTATGGAATTCTGAGATATATAAATATAGTTTACTCAAAAAACATTGGAGAATTTCCTGAAGAAATCATTCTTTCTGATAAACCTTTAATTACAACTATAGTTTTGTGGATATTCTTTTCAATTTCAATATTAGTCATTTTCAGAACATAAATCTTCCTCTTAATTGCAAAATTTTTCATTATGAATATTGGATAAAAAGAATCTTAGATCTATAATCAATCCATGAAAATCAATGAAGTTGGGGAAAAAGATTTAATTAAAATTCTAGACAAATTAATCTCCAAAAATAAAAAAAAATTAAAATCAAATTCCTTAGTAAATCAACTTATTTCTATAGGAGATGATGGATCCGTATGGTCTGATAATTCAGCAAATTACTGTATCACAACAGACTCAATGATTGAGAATGTTCATTTTAATCAGCAATTTACTAATTGGCAAGATCTTGGATGGAAAGCCATATCAGTAAACCAAAGTGATATAGCAGCCATGGGATTTGACCCCCTTTACTGTGTCGTTTCAATAGGAATTCCAAAAAACACAGAAATTCAATCCCTCAAAAAATTATATAAAGGAATGATTGAAGCAATTAAAAAAAATGGTGGCGAAATTGTTGGTGGAGACACAGTTCACAGCCCTATAATCACCATTAATATATCTATGATAGGGATACGAAAATTAAATAATGATAATAAAAGAAATTTTCTAAGTAGATCCAAAGCAAAACCAAAAGACTTAATTGCAGTAACTGGGTATCTAGGAAGTTCAGCAGGTGGATTTGAAATATTAAAAAACACTCAAAATGTTGAAGGGAAAATTACTAAATATTTGAAAAAAGCACATTTAAAGCCACAGCCAAAAGTCCAAACTGGAATTGAACTTTGTGATCATGGAATCAATTCAGCTATAGATATTAGTGATGGCCTAGTCCAAGACATTACGAGGATCTGTAAAGCAAGTAATGTAGGTGCCAAAATTCTCACAAACAAAATTCCTGTTCATAAATATTTAAAAAAAACATTCCCAGAAAATTGGCTAAGTTTCGCATTAAATGGAGGAGAAGACTATGAACTTCTTTTCACCGGACCTTCCAATTTAATTAAGCAAATTTGTGAAAAAACTAAAACGAAAATAACTATCATAGGAGAAATTACAAAATCTAAAAAAGTTGAAATAGTTAACAAAACCAATCAAAAAATCACCAAAAATGAATGGGAACACTTCATTAAATAAAATTGATATTAAAATGGAAACTATAGAAATAAATTTAATCAACAATAAAAAATTCCGAGCTTCTGAAATCGTTGCTGATTTAAAATCAATTTCAGAAACACTTTATTTCCCTCTAAAGATGGTAGGGTTTTGGGATTCTCATTTAAATATTCATCTCTGCCCGCAATTAGAAAGAAGGGAAAAGTGCAACCACGAATTGAACCAAAATGATCCTGAGTACATATCATATGAAGAAACAATTCAAAGAGATAAAAAAGCTGTTTTATGTGTATATTTTCTACATGCAAAAATTAAAATTTACCTAAGATAAATTTAATGATTAAAATGTCTAAATTTAAAGCAATATGTTTTGATATGGATGGGATAATTGTCAATTCAGAACCATATCATTTTAAAGCTACGCAATTAGCACTTATCAAATATGGAGTGAAATACTCCAACGAACAAGGAAAATTGTTCGTTGGAAAAACTGTTAAAGATACTATGACAGCCATTTGCAAAGAAAATAAAATTGGAAATGTTAACCAAATTATTGAATATCGCGAATCATTGTTTTTTGAAATGCTTGAAAAACAAATACAACTTAGGGAGGGCATTTTAGATATTTTAAAACTAATTAAATCAAAAAATATCAAAGCGTGTATTGTAACTTCAGGATTGAAAAATTACATGACAAAAGTAATAGAAAAATTTGATATAGGTGATTATTTTCAAACGTTTATTACTTTAGAAGATGTAAATAACCCAAAACCAGATCCTTCTCCATATTTTAAAGCTGCAAAGGCGCTAAAAGAACCCCCACATTTATGTTGCGCATTTGAAGATTCAACCATAGGAATACAATCAGCTTTCCTAGCAGGAATGTATCCAATAGCCATTCCTGGGCCAGAAACTAAGCAAGATAATTTCTATCTTGCAAACGAACAATATGAAGAATTATATAAGATCCCTCACAAATTTTTTTTAAAAAATTTTAATTAATCAATTTCTATAGGAACTCCAACAGAATTTCCCCATTCAGTCCAAGATCCATCATAATTTTTTACTTCACTAAAATTCAATATATACTTCAAGGCAAACCAAACGTAAGATGCCCTAACCCCTAACCGACAATATGTAACTATTTTTTTTGAATCAGAAACATTTATTCTACGAAACAGCTTCGATATTTGATCAGCCGATTTAAATGTACCATCTTTATTTAATAATTGAGTCCACTCTAAATGTTTAGATCCAGGAATCCTGCCTTTTCTTCTAATACTATCTCCTTCAATACCAGTAGAAATCCCATCAGATTTTCCAAAAAATTCATCTGAAGTACGTACATCAATTATAGAAAAATTTTAGATATTTTCCAAAATCTCATCTTTAGTAATTCTGATTGAAAAATCTGGAGTTTTTGCTTTATATTCAGATTTATTTTTTATCTTTTTTGTAGATAAATTATCATTAATAATATTAATTTCATTTCCGTCATGTTTCCATTTTTTTATTGATCCATCCAAAATTTTTACAGTATCATGCTTGTGGTATTTAAAAACCCAAAAAGCGAAAGTTGCTGACCTATTATCCCCATCACCATACAAAACTATTGTAGAAGTATTACTAATTCCATTTTTATCCATTAAATCTTTAAACTGAAACTGATTAATTACATCAAGACTATGAGAATCTTCAAATGTTTTATGTAAATCCCAAACTAAAGCACCAGGAATATGTTCATTGATTTTTGATGGTTTTGCATTTACTTCTATAACAAAAGTATCCGGATTATCAATATTTGATGCCAACCATTTAGTTGTGACTAAAATTTCTTCCATTGTATTCCTTTAAATATCACATAATAAAATAATTCTTATTCAACATTGTAATTGGAACAAAATACAAAATCAAAAAATCGCTGAAAATACTTCTTAAAAAAGTCTATACTATATATAAACATATTTAGGAGAGATGGCCGAGTGGTTGAAGGCGCCGGTCTCGAAAACCGGTATGGGGTAATAACTTCATCGAGGGTTCGAATCCCTCTCTCTCCGCCAAATTCAAATAATATTAAAGTAAATATAATTTATTGATCATTAGACTTAATATGAATAAAATACATAGTATAATTTCTAATATTAAGACATTCAAATAAGTGATGTTCAAATATATCTGGAGAGGTGCTAGAGCGGCCGAATAGGCGCGACTGGAAATCGCGTGTCTCGTTTATGCGGGACCATGGGTTCGAATCCCATCCTCTCCGCCATCCCATTGATTTAGCTACGAATCAGGGATATTCCTATTAATTTGAAACACTTTTTGAAACAATTCCCTTTTTTTATAGATGTAGAATGACGAAGAATAATCAGCTTATCAAGAGAACGTAACAACATAGACTTTAAGATAAAAACGCAAGCTTATGAGTTAAAGCGTTATAAGTCTTTAGGATTGAGCCTGTAGCCTTGTGAACCACCCATAACAGTAGCAGTGCATCCATGTAGCTATGTTCTAGCATTTACCACCCTGTTTTTGATAGTGGTACGAAGGTAGTTAGTTTCTTTTGCTGTGAAAACAAAAGTTGTTCGCAAACTATCTACCAACACACCATTTTTATCATATCAAACATAAACCCATTTTTATAGAAATTAAACTAACTCTTATTCTTCGGATCACAATACATCTCTGTGCATACTAAAGCACCCATATTTGAACCGTCTTGCATACATGTACACTGATTACAAAAATTAGAGCCTGTGTCTTTACCAAACCATCCTGATTCTACGATCTCTCCCCCACTTAAAGTACAATTCTTGCCTTTGGAGGTTTCTTCAACAGTTGCTTTACTAACTGCACAACTTACTACTAGAAGCATTAAACCTACTATGAATATATATGTTAGATATTTCATGTTCACCTACTATGAGGCTTATCAATTTCTAACCCATAATATCAGAATTATTAACTCCTTGAAATTAAACTATCAAATACTTAAAGACTATCAACCATTTAGCAACTAAAAATGCTTGGTAATCTTGCAAATTGTATTATGAGAAATTAATTGAAGAAGCTTTGTCGACTTGTTATATATCTTCTTAAGTAATGGTTTCAAATATTTCATGTTTTTAATTTAATATTAAAGGAAATAAATCAATAGGCCCGCGATAATTATCACATCAACAAATAATGCAAGCATAATTACTAATTTCTTAATTGAACTCATAATATCAGAATTATAAACTTCTTGAAATTAATAATCATCTAATATGCTTCTAAAGCCAATCTACTTCATTCTCATCTAAAGGTTTGATCTCTAATCCTGCACCTTGCCTCCTAGGTGCTGAATTATTTGGAATTCTACCATAATCAGTGTTCTGAAGATCTCTTAAAGCATCGTAATCAATCTCTAAGCCCAAACCGGATGAATTTCCCATTACAATAAATCCATCTTGAATCTCATTATCCCAAGATTTAAAAACATGTTCTCTATCAGGTGTTCCAAAAACTTCCATCATTACATGATTAGGAATGGCAGCGGCCAAATGAGCCATATAATTTGCTTGGCAATTCATCATGCTTACAGGTAATTCATATGCATGAGCCATGTTTGCGCATTGTCTTGCACCAGTAATTCCTAACTGCCTAACCCCTATATTTATTATATCTACAGAATAATTAGTAATCAATGAAGTCACATCTGATATCCCATTAAGATTTTCTCCTGTTGCAACTGCAGCTTTCACTGATTTTGAAACTTTTCTTAGCCCTCGATAATCCCATCTACGTGCGGGTTCCTCAATCCAAAAAATATCATAATGTTTTTCTATCTCGTTCATTAGTTTAATTGAATTTTTAGGAGACCAATATTCATTAACATCAACCATTAAAAATGGACGTTCTCTAACTTTGCTAAGTGCTTCTTTCATAATTCCAATTCTGCGTAAATCATCCTCCATAGATAACCCGATTTTTAGCTTTCCAGCATCAACTCCATTATCTGCCATTTTAGAATAAAAATTATAAATATCTTCGTCTTTCATACAATAACCAATATCAGATGCATACGCTTTAGTCCTTCCATGTCTAGCGCCCAATGTTTGCCAAAGTGGTTCTTGATTAATTTTTGCTTTTAAATCCCATAAAGCTACATCAATAGCTGAGATAGCAGCAGCAGCTTCGCCTTGATTTCCACCTTTAAAAACAAAATCGTCCATTTTTTTCCACAACCAAACAACACTTCTAGGATCTTGTCCCTCAATAATTTTAAACAAATCTTGTACTTTTTCATTCCCAGCAGGAGCAATTCCTGTTACACCTTCATCAGTTTCCAAAAACAATAATGAGCCTATACTCAAGTCTTCTCCAGATGGATTATTTGCGTCAGCAAGTCCTCTATCAATTTTATAAATATATTTTTCTAATCTATAACCAGTAATTTTCATTTAAACATCTCCATATGGAGGTACATAAATTTCTGTACCCAATGGTCTATTAGCTGCTTTTTTTTCTTCATCTGTAGGTAAGTACTCCCATAGTCCAGCCCCAGGTCTTCTGCCGAATGGACTTGGTAAAGATCTATGAGTTGAAGGATTACTTTTAGAAATTTTTTCAAGTTCATCATGGTTAATTGAAATTCCGTTTCCTGGTTGATTACCTAAAACAGCCTTTCCATTTTGTATTTTTATATCAGTTGCAATCACATTGTCAGTTGGTTCAACTGATTGAATTTCCATTGTTAAGAAATTTGGCATGCAAACTGCCAATTGAGCATGAAAATTACCGAAAGAACCTCCTAATGTAACAGGGAGTTCAAGTCCATATGCACAATCTGCTATCTGCAAAGCTCCAGTAATTCCAGACATAGCTGCACTAACCTGTATTACATCTGCTGATTCATGATCAAAATATGGTAAAAAATTGTCCAAAGAATCAAGGTTTTCCCCAGCGCATACTGGAGAAATAATGGAATCAGAAACCCTTTTAAGGCCTAAATAATCCCATCTCCTGCATGGTTCTTCGATCCAACCAATCTGAAATCTTTCTTCCATTTCTTGAACTTTTCGAATTGCTTGTTTCGAAGACCAATATTCATTAGCATCAATATACAAAATTGGATTTTTCGTTGAATTAAGTAATCCAGATTTCATTAATCCAATTCTCTCCAAATCTGCAGATTGATCAAGCCCAACTTTCAACTTACCTGCTGTAAATCCCCATTTAGTCGCCATTTTTTTGTACCAATTTTCAACAGATTCATTAGATTGAGGCATATCCATTCCGCTAGCATAAGAATTAACAGGAATATTTGACCCACCCAATGTTTGCCAAAGCGGTTCTTGATTAATTTTTGCTTTTAAATCCCATAAAGCAATATCGATTACTGAAATTGCATCTGTAATTATGCCTGAATTACCAGCCTTGAACGCTCTATCTATCATCCTTTGCCATAATCCTTTAACATGCCTAGGGTCTTCTCCTAAAATTAAACTCTCAAACATGCTTTTAATTTGTGGAATTGCTCCTCCACCTCCAATTGCTACGCCTACCAAATCTTCATCAGTAGTAATTTCAACAATGCAAGTGCTAGCCATGTCTCTTCCAGATGGTGAGTTTGCATCTCCCATTCGGCGAGACATCAAATGTTCATATGTAGTAATTCTTAAACCAGTAACTTTCAAAATAAATTTTCTCCAATATCTAATTTCCAGGAATTATTATATTTTTATTCTCATCAGCCAGACCAATAAGGTTTAAATTATTATCTCCTGCTTGACGTTTGAAAACTCCATATTTCGCTTGATAATAATATTTTGCATGCCCTTCTTGAAAAAAGAAAGATTTTGGTAATAGATAAATATAATCTTTGTCTTCTTCTTTTTGGTATCGAATTAATACCTCATTTGAAGACAAATCTCTACCATCATAAAAACGAACAAATCTTCCTTCTTTTTTCTCGTCAATCAAAATTACAATTTGTCCAAATCCAGACTGCATATCAGTATATAATTTCTGACTGTAATCACCATTTATTTCATAAATTAAACTAATACTATTACCATAAACAGGCAAGACTTCAGTTTTTGAAGATTCCAATTTCAGAAAAAAAATCTGCCCTTTAATAGAAGTTTGTTCATTGTTATACAGAATTAAATTCAAAACCACAAGAATCATTATTAAAAAAATAATCATTATTTTAGATCTCATAATTATGCATCCCAGCTAATTTTATTCAAGAAAAACCTAATCGCTAATAATAAAATTCCACTAATTACAAGAACTATAGATTTTTGAAGCAATAAAAGATCAAGACTGTAAAAATAAGAAATTAGAAAAACAGGCATTAACAGTACTGACAAAACCAAAAGGATTTTTTCATGTCTCCAATACCCCAAAATCATTAAAAATATTACAAAAATGATTCCTGAAGAAGAAATCACACCTAGTAAAAACACACCTGTCAATGCTCCTAAAAAAGCTTTATTATTTATTACATTTCGTCTTTCAAAAATCCTACAAATCAATAAAATCATCCCAAGTGATAATATCAAATTTGTGAAACTCCAAGTAATCCAACCAAAATCTCCATCATTTATAAAAGCTGTCTTTATAGTGATGAAAAGTACGGTTACAGACAGTGAAAAAACAAAAGAATAAGCTATAGAAAAATATTTTCTTGAATCTCTAATAATCATAAATAATATACATATACAGATAAATTGAAATAGAAAATATCCATTAATAAAAATCTCATTATAATTATCTGAAATTGCAGAATCTATATTAATTAAAATAGAAATAAAAAATGCAAATAATGACAAAAAACGATCTCTATCATAGAAAAAATAAGACCCAAAAGTAACAAGAAATAGAGATAAAGAGTAATTCCATCCGTTATCAGGATTCATTGTAAATCCTGATAAAAACTCCCCAAATCCAGTTACAAACATAATCTTTCCCAAGATCATAAAAGCAAAAGAAAGTTGGACTAAAAAACTACTTTTGATTGAATAATTTTTTTTAATTAAAAAATTTTCAAATATAGCAACAGAAACAAACAATATCCCCAAAAAAACTCTAGTGAATTTATCATCAAAAAAACCAAACGCTCCAAAAAATCCTATAAAACAAATTGCAGAAATATACGCTCCTATACCTCCAAGAATTTTTAGATATATTGAAAAATCTCGTTTACTTTGATTTTCAATCAAAAAACCAGAAATTTCTTTGTCAGATTGAATTAATTTGCTATCTAAAAGAGATTTCATTAGATTCTCGGCATTCATAATCAAATCAGATTTATACATTACTTGATTCCATACTTTTATCTATTTTACGTAATACAATAATTGCATAAGAAAATGTTAATAATGCAACGATTCCCATGATTGCAAAAAGTATTCCATCAGTTCCTCCTATCAAATTTCCAAAAAATTCAAATCCAAAAACTTGAATCACAATACATACTGAAAATGCTAAAGTAGCCAATACTAATAAATCTTTAAATTTATATCTATAAACATAATAAAAAATTATATGACCCAATATACCCAATACAGCACTCAAAATCACAGAAAAAGTCGCCTCAGTTACTGATATAATAAGAGTCAAAATTGGAATAAGCATTATTGTTAGTACTAAAAAAGTAAGTAAAATTCGAATCCATCTAAATCGCAACCATTTTATTTTTTCATCTGACGCAAAATATTCTCGCAAACTTAAAATTAATCCATTAAATATCATTAAAAATGTATATATCATAAATTCGATGTCATTAGATGGTGATACCCATTGATTCCACCATGTGATTAAAAAAATATTTACTAGAAATATCAACAAGAACCATTGAGGATAAAAATTCGAAATTAATGTCCAGCCAATTATTAATATTGACCAATATAAAAAAAACAAAAATACAGGAGAATCACTGATATAAACTTGCCCAACCACAACAAAAAATAATCCTACAAACAAACTAGCAGAAAATAAAAATATCTGCCCTTTAATATCTTTTAAAGAATATATGTATGCAGCAGCAACGCTAGATATAATCATTAATTCAATAATTAAAAGCTTATACACAGATGAAATTTGATCCCAATTGTATGCGAAAAAATATATTATCCCAGAAAGAATAAATGCCACACCTAAAAACATTAACAACCTAGAAAACCATATCAACCATTCATTCCTGGGATAATATGTATTCAAACAATATTGTCTAGCTTCATTACTGATAATACCATTAAGATACAATTCATCTATCAACTTTCGATCTATAGATATTTTATCGAACATCAAAATTATCCATTAGTAAATGATTACTCTAATTTTTTTATTTCTCTTAAAGATTTTTCGCGTATTACAGAATCCCCATATCTTACAGCACTACCAAATTCTTTAATAGCTAAATAGTTATCCCCTAAATTAATGTATGCTAACCCTCTAAAATAAAAAATAGACCCTAGAAAATTATAAGAACCGAATTCAGAATACTTCTGGCCACTTGAAACAGCTGAAACTACTGCATCTGTTTCCTGCAAAACCATGTTATATTGCGCATTCTCAAAATATTTCTCAGCTTGAATAAGTCTTGTATAAAAATTATCAGGAATGTTATTAATTGAAATAAATGCTATAACGATTAAACTCACAAATATGATTGCCAAATATATATACCTTGAAATAAAAGATTTTGAAGCAACTGAAAATATTGTTGGAGAGAAAATTGAATTTTCAATTGGTAAAACTGGAACCAAAACAATAGAAATAATTAATCCAGAAATAAAACCGCCAAAATGAGCAAAATTATCTACTCCAGGAATCAAAAATCCAAAAAACATATTAAAAGCAACTAAAATGATTACACCAATAAAATTTTTTTTAGCAAAAGTACCTAAAATATTTCTCTTAAGTAAGAAAAATGCAGCTAAAGCACCTAATAAACCAAATATAGAACCACTTGCCCCTGCTGCAACCACTAAAGGATTAAAATATAAACTTATTAGACTTCCAGAAATACCAGCAAACAAATAAATACTAACAAATCTAAATTTCCCAAAAATATTTTCTATCAATGGGCCAAAAATAAATAAAGCAAAACAATTAAACAATAAATGTAGTAGTCCTACATGCAAAAATAAAGATGAAAACAACCTCCAATACTCTCCAGTTACAATAAAAGGACCAAATAAAGCACCAAAATCTAGTAATGTATTTGCATCATTGGTACTACCAGCTATTTCTGCAATTATCCAAACAATAAAATTTAAACTCAATAAAATAATTGTGACAGGACTATTTTTATTAAACCTAGCTGAATTTAACACACTTTCTCTTTTCGATTAAAATTTTTTCCCTCAAAAAAATAATGTCTATTATTCTTCATTATTATCAATAAAATCTTCCTGTGCATATGTGTTTTTAATTTCAGAAATCTTCAATTCTGTTTTAGTTAATATTTCATTACATAAAGCAACTAGCTTCATTCCTTTTTCATATAAATTAGTAGCATCAGTAAGCGACAAATCTCCTGATTCAAGCTCTTTTACAGACATTTGAAGATTTTCAAATGCTTTTTCAAAAGTAATATCTTCCAAATTTTCATTCTTGTTTTTTAACTTAGTCATAAAATTCTCCTAAAATAATGAATTTTTTTAATCAATATTTCTATTTTTTTTATCAGATAATACTTCTGCTTCAAAATTCCCTTTGTTCAATGTGATATTTACCAAATCTCCAGGTTCTATATCATTTAAATTTTGGACAATATTGTCATTTTTTTTGTTTTGTACAATAGCAAAACCTCTCTTTAAAACAGCATTAGGATTTAATGAATTTAATCTTTCAACTATAGCTTGAGTTTTAGTTTTTTTAATTTCAAATTCATGATCAAACTGTTTGACGATAGAATTTAAACAATCATCAATTTTCATCCTAAACAAATCTAAATCTACAATAAATTTCTCAAGGTTTTTTGGAAATGATTCCAAATACACCCTATTTCTTTTCAACAAATTTTCTAAGTAGAATAATAATTTACTTCCCGAATCTTTTACACTTGTTAACAATTCCTCTTTATCTGGAACAGCTATTTCTGCAGCAATAGAAGGTGTAGAAGCCCTTAAATCAGCAACCATATCAATAATTGTGAAATCAGTTTCATGACCTATTGCACTAATTACAGGAACAGAAGAAGAATACACAGCACGTGCAACTAATTCCTCATTAAATGGCCAAAGATCTTCTAAAGATCCACCACCTCGAGCTACAATCACAACATCAACTTTATTTAAAGTATTTAAGATTTCAAAAGAATTAACCAATGACTTAGAAGCAGAATCTCCTTGAACAATAGATGGAATTAAAAGCAATTCTACTACTGGATATCTCCTTCGAATGACATTCTGTATATCCTGCCAAACGGCTCCAGTAGGAGATGTTATTACAGCAATGCGATTTGGAAATTTTGGTATTCCTCTTTTTCGAGATTCATTAAATAAACCTTCTTTATCTAATTTCTCTTTCATTTGGTCAAATTGAATTTGTAATAATCCAACCCCTTCTGGTTGAATTACATCTAGAATCATTTGCAATTGCCCTCTAGGTTCATACACAGAAACTCGACCATGGGCAACCACCGACATACCAGTTTCTATTTCTGTAATACCTGATATACCCTTAAACATTACACAATTGATTGTTGAATCAGAATCTCTAAGTGAAAAATAGCTATGACCAGATGCAGCTTTTGTAAAACTACCAATTTGTCCTTGCACCCAAATATCTTGTAAAATATTATCAAAATTTAATAATGTCTTTAAATATTTATTAAGCTCTGAAATCGAATAAATGGACATTAATAAATCCTAAACAGCTTATATTTACTAAAAGCTAAACTCTAGAAACATATGTATCATTTCTTGTATCTACTTTAACAACATTTCCTGACTCAATGAATAAAGGTACCATTAATTTCAATCCTGTTTCAAGCACCGCAGGCTTTGTGCCGCCCTGTGCCGTATCTCCTTTGTAACCAGGTTCTGTTTCAATTACTTCTAAATCTACTGTTATAGGTAGCTCAATAGAAACAGGTTGATTTTCATAAAACAACAACTCAAGACTTAATTCATCAATTAAATATGCTGAAACATCTTCAACTAAATCTGCAGATAAAGCGTATTGTTCAAAATCATCTTCATCCATAAAATAATATATATCTGAATCATTATAAAGATATTTTGCTTTCTTTCTCTCAACAATAGCTGGGGTCAATTTAATATCATAACCCGAAAAATTTTTATCAATAACTCTGCCTGTTCTAATTGATTTCAATCTAATCCTAGTTACAGGAGCTCTTTTCTGCATTTTGTTTTTTTCATATTCAACAATAAAATAAGGTTCTCCATCAAGTTCTATTGCATTTCCTTTTTTCAAATCTCCAAAACCAAATGTCATGTATTTACTCCTAAAAAATTTTACAATCAGATTTTTATTTTTTCTGACTTACTAAGAACCACAGGCTGATCCGAATCTAAAACAATTACATCTTCAATACGAATCCCTCCCCATTCTGGAATATATATCCCGGGTTCAATAGTAAAAACCATACCATTTTTTAACACATCTTGAGATTTAGGGCCAACTCTTGGATATTCATGAACAACCAAGCCAACCCCATGACCTAGGCCATGACCAAAATAATCTCCAAAACCTGCATTTGAAATAACTTTTCGTGCAATATTATCTAATTCTCCACCAGTCATACCTGGTTTTGCAGCTCGTGTTGCTTCAACTTGAGCTGATAAAACAATTTCATAAATTTCACGAAATTTATTATCTAATTCTCCTAAAAAAATTGTTCTAGTTAAATCTGCGCAATATCCTTGAAATTTTGCTCCCATATCAATTACAACAAAATCCGGATATGAAATGACTGAATCTCCAGCTCTATGGTGAGCCATAGAGCCATTCTTGCCAGCAGCAACAATAGTATCGAAAGCCAAACTTTCAGCGCCCTTAATTCTCATAGCTTTCTCTAATTCCCAAGCTATTTCTTTTTCAGACATTCCAGGCTTACTAGAATTAGAAATTTCAGAAAAAGAAGCATCTGTAATTTCAATGGCTTTTTTTAAAGTTTCTATTTCTTGGCTATCTTTTACCGCTCTAATCATATCAAGTAAGGATGTCGTTTTAACTAATTTAAATCCAGAAATACTTGTAGAATTACTTAAAGTTGCTTCCAAGTTGAAATATTGCTCAACTGATAAATCGTTACCTTCAAAACCTATCTTGAAATTAGAATTTTTACCGAGGAGATTAATCATCCAACTATATCCACCTCCAGATAACCTGACAACTGAAAATTCTGAGCACTGTGTTTCTGCTTGCTCTACATATCGAAAATCCGTGACCAAAAATTGATCTTCATGAGTAATAAATAAATTGCCAAATGACCCAGTAAAACCCGAAAAATATCTCCTGTTTTCAGGACTTGAAATTAGCATTACATCTAAACTGTTATCCGTCATTTCCGATCTTAGTCTATTTAGTCTGCCTGAAATATTCATTGCAAATCCTTTTGATCCAAATAATTAGTTAAATAATCAAATGCATACTCATAACCTTTAAATTTCAATCCAGCGATAACTCCAAGAGCTATAGGAGCTAATAAACTAATCCTTCTAAATTCTTCCCTGGAATATATATTAGATAAGTGAACTTCTACAAAAGGCAATTTTGAATCTGATAATGAATCCCTCAATGAAATACCATAGTGAGTCAGTGCACCCGCATTAATTATTATTCCTGACGCTAAAGAAGAATTTTTTTGAATAAACTCTACAATTTCACCTTCATGATTTGATTGAAAATTAATCAAATCCACAGACAAATACTTCGCTTTCTCTTCAATAATTTCCTGAATTTCATTTAGAGACTTAGATCCATAAAATCCTGAATCTCTGTTTCCTAACATATTAAGATTCGGTCCATTAATTAGTAATATTTTCATAATGATTTCCTAAAGCCTTAAAATTTTATCAAAAGAACTGTGATATAGAATATCAGTGAACAAAACAGAAATACTATTAATATGTCGTTTAACTTTTATTCAATTAAACTAAATTTTTCAAAATTACCTCATTCTACACATGATGTGTTGAACGAGGATGAGCTTTCAAATATTCTTTAATTTTTTGATTCTTAGTAACATGTGTATACATTTGAGTAGTACTAGTGCTTGTATGGCCCAATAATTCTTGTACAACCCTAATATCAGCTCCTCCATCTAACAAATGAGTTGCAAAAGAATGTCTAAGGGTATGAGTATGCACTTCATTGCCTAAGCCTGCCTTTAAAGAATATTTTTTTATTATTAACTGGATTGTACGTTTGCTAAGCCTAAATCCATCTCTATTAATAAAAACTGAATCTTCATTAGAAGCAACAGGAAATTGATTCCTATAATATTTTAAATAAGTCTCTAGTGAATTTTTAGCAATTCTTCCCAAATAAACAATCCTTTGTTTTGCACCCTTACCCATAACAACCATTTGCATTTCATCTAAATCTAGGTTTTTCAAATTCAACATTTCAATTTCGCTAACTCTTACACCAGAAGCATAAAGCAACTCTAATATCGCTTTATCACGAAAACCAAATTTATTTGATATATCTGGCATAGACAATAATCTATTAACTTCTTCTACAGATAAAAACCTAGGTAATTTAACCTCTCTCCTTATCAAGCTCCTCTTTGGTAATGGATTCACTGAAATATATCCATTATTCAACATCCATTTTAAAAACACCCTTAATCCACTTTGTTTCCTGACCAAACTGGATCGCACATATCCAAGTTGCGTTAACCAACTTAAGTAATCTCTAATCACAACTTTATTTAAAGAATTCATTTCAGACAAATTCTTTATTCTCATAAATTCAAATAAAGAATTTAAATCAGAAATATAATTTCTAATTGTCAAATCTGCAAGGGCTTGCTGTTCAGATAAAAAATTTTTGAAACTTTCAATCAATTGTTCTCTATTAACTTTGTCCATAAAGAAATTTTATCTGAAATCAACAAATAACACATCCAACTTAATGGTCTTTGAATTATATTTTATTAAAATATTAATCTAAAAATATCATGCTTTTATAGTTGTAGATTTATTTTCTTCAATTTCATCTGGAGAAATTTCACAAATAGACTTGCAGGAAATGCATTGAAAAGTATCTCGTCTATACGGAATCAATAATCCACCTGAATCACATTCTTCGCAAGGCTTAGAAATAGGTTTTTTATCTACTGTAAATTCACATTGTGGGTATCCATTACAAGCATAAAAAACTTTTCCTTTATATTTTCTCTCGACTATAGAATTTTTACATTCAGGGCAATCGATTCCTATAGGCAATGATTTAGCATTTTTACATTCAGGGAATCCACTACAAGCTAAAAATCTACCATTTCTTCCAGTTTTAATAACCATAGGACGTTCACATTTTTCGCAAACATATTCACTTTCATCATCAAGTAAAGAACGTGCAATTCTAGGTGCAGTTTCAGCATTATCAAGATCTTTAGTAAATGGAGTATAAAATTTACCTAAAACAGGATTATACCCAGTTAAACCATCTGCTATTTCATCCAGCTGTTTCTCAATTTTTGTAGTAAATTTCACATCCATTATATTTGGAATATATTCCTTAAGAAAATATGTTACTTGACGACCTAATTTTGTAGGTACAAAACGTCCTTTTTCTTTAATTACATAATCCCTTTCTTGTATAGTTTTTACTATAGTTGCGTAGGTACTTGGCCTACCTATACCCTCTTTTTCAAGCGCCTTAATAAGAGATGCTTCAGAAAAACGACTAGGAGGTTTTGTAAAATTTTGTTCCAAAATTTTATCTACACATTCAACAAATTCACCTTCATGTAAATTTGGTAAATCATCCCCTTTGCCATTCAAAGAATCACTTTCATCATCTGTACCTTCTATATATATTGCACGAAATCCATCAAACTTTATTTTAGATCCAGATATTTGAAAAATATATTTATCTCCAGAATGTGAGTCTTTAGAAACAATATCTATAGTTTTATAATCAAAAATCGCATCTGGCATCTGGCTGGCAACCATTCGCTTCCAAATTAAATCATATACTCTAAATTGTTCCGAATTTAAATAAGATTTTATTGAATTAGGAGTATGAAAAACAGACGTGGGCCTAATAGCCTCATGAGCCTCCTGGGCGCCTACAACCTTTTTCGAATAACGTCTATAAGACTTTGAAACATATTTTTCGCCAAATTTTTCCAAAATATATTTAGAAGTTTCTTCTAAAGCAGAATTAGATACATTAGTAGAATCAGTCCTCATATAAGTAATTAATCCAACTTGTCCTTCAGAACCGATTTCAATTCCTTCATAAAGTTGCTGAGCAATTCGCATCGCCTGGGAAGGACTCATCCTTAGTTTCCTTGATGACTCTTGTTGCAGGGTACTAGTAATAAACGGTGGTGCAGGTTTTCGATGCTTCTCTTCCGTTTGGATTTTTTCTGACCGATAACTACAACCTTCTATATCTTGAATTATCCTATTAGCTGATTCTTCATTTTGAATAGATAATTTTCCATCTTGGCCTGAAATACCAATCAATTTAGCTGTAAATTTTTCATTCTTTTGTGAATCTGATTTAAGAAATTCACCTTCTATATTCCAATATTCAACAGGTTTAAATACTTCAATTTTTTCTTCCAGATCAACTACAAGTTTAACTGAAATTGATTGAACTCTTCCAACAGAACTGCCAGATTTAACTTTTTTCCAAAGTATTGGACTACCTTTAAAACCAATAATCTTATCTAACATTATTCTAGCCTGATAAGCATCTACTAAATGCTGATCTAGTTCTCGGGGACTTTCAAAAGCTTCTTGTACTGCATTTTTTGTGATCTCATGAAAAATAACTCTTTTTACTTTTGACTGATTTATTTTAGCAACTTCTAATAAGTGCCAAGAAATAGCTTCTCCTTCTCTATCAGCATCAGTAGCAAGATAAACAACATCAGCTTGCTTAGCTAATTCGGTAATATCTGAAACTGTCTTCTTATTCGCTTTATCAGACAAAGTCCTATATTTTGGCTTAAATTCTAAAGGATCTCCTTGAATATCTATCCCAAGTTTATCTTTTCCACTTTGAGACAAATCTCTTACATGCCCCATAGAAGCCATAACTTCATATTGGTTCCCCAAAAATCTACCAATGGTCCTAGCCTTGGTAGGTGATTCAACTATAACTAACTTTTTAGGCATCAAAAAACCTCTAACTCTCACAAAAACCTAAAATAAAAATTAATTCAAATAACTCTATAGATATTTTTTTATCACAAGAAATTAAATCGAACAATAATTGTCTAAATAAAAAACAATTAAAAAAAACACTAATTTAATATCATGCTGTTTTTCGTTTTTTAGTCTTCAAAGTACTTTTATCATCTTCCGAAGATATAAACTCAGGCTGTCCTTTGCTTGTAACACAATCTTTTCCGATAATGCATTCAACAACATTTTTCAAACTTGGCAACTCGTACATAATATCTAATAAAGTTGTTTCTAAAACCGTTCTTAAGCCCCTAGCACCAGTTTCATGTTTAATTGCATCATCAACCATTGCATGAATTGCTTCATCTCTAAAAGTCAACTTGACATCTTCCATTTCAAACAATGCTTGATATTGTTTGACCAAAGAGTTTTTAGGTTTCAACAAAACATCATTTAATGCATCTTTATCTAAATCTTTCAAACCAACAATAACTGGCAATCTACCTACTAATTCAGGTATAAAGCCATATTGTAATAAGTCGGAAACACTAACATGTTGAAATAATTCAGCTTTAACAGAATCAACTTGATTCGTTTTTGATGCAGTAAAACCTATAGACATATCACTGGACAAACGTTTTTCTGTAATATCTAACAAACCTTCGAAAGCCCCTCCGCAAATAAACAAAATATTGTCAGTTTTTATCTGCAAAAATTCCTGATGAGGATGCTTTCTTCCACCTTGAGGAGGTACACTAGCAACACAACCTTCTATAATCTTCAATAAACCTTGCTGAACACCTTCACCAGATACATCCCTTGTAATAGAAGGATTTGGGCTTTTTCGAGCAATTTTATCTATCTCATCAATATAAATAATCCCTGTTTCTGCCTTAGAAATGTCAAAATTTGCTGCATGAATCAAACGTAACAAAACATTTTCAACATCTTCTCCTACGTATCCAGCTTCAGTTAAAGAAGTGGCATCAACAATGGAAAAAGGAACATCTAATATTTTAGCAAGAGTTTGAGCCAAAAGAGTTTTGCCTGAACCAGCAGGACCTAACATTAAAATATTAGACTTTTGAACTTCAACATCAGAATTATGTTTATTAGACCACAAGCGTTTATAATGATTGTAGACAGCAACAGAAACCACTTTTTTTGCATCTTCTTGGCCAATAATATACTCATTTAATTTTTCATGCAGCCACTTAGGGTTAATGCCATTTTTAGTGACTTCTGAAGCGTCAATTGATTTTCTTGGAGATTCATCTGTAATAATTTGACCACAAAGACCTACACATTCATCACAAATAAAAACTCCTGCAGGCCCAGCGATTAATCTCTTAACAGCACCCTGGAATTTATTACAAAATGAACACTTATACCTAGGGGGCTGTGTTGTTGTAGAATCAGACATTTTTTATTTACCTTTTGAATTAGACGAAGATCGTTTTTGTGATATCTCAGAAGATTTTTCAGATTTTAAAACGTCATCAACTAAACCATAAGATTTTGCCTGATTAGCTGTCATAAAAATATCCCTATCGGAATCCTTAACAATTCTTTCATAACTCTTACCTGTTTGATCAGCAATTATTTCTCTAATAGTTTTCTGGACTCTCAAAACTTCTTTAGCCTGAATATTTACATCACTGGCAGAACCTTGAGCACCTGTATGAGCCTGATGCATGTGAACTGTAGAATTAGGCAAAGCAAATCTTTTCTTTTTTGTGCCAGCAGTCAATAATACAGTTGCCATACTAGCAGCCATCCCAACACATATGGTTGAAACATCCGAACGAATTAATTCCATCGTGTCATATATAGCTAACCCAGCATAAATAGAACCTCCAGGAGAATTAATATATAAATTGATATCTCGAGTCGGATCTTCTCGGTCAAGAAACAATAATTGAGCAATAATATTGTTTGCTACTTGATCATTTATAGGAGTCCCAAGAAATATAATTCGTTCCTTTAAAAGTAATGAATATATATCGTAAGATCTTTCGCTACGGGCTCCACTTTCAACAACCATTGGAATTAAATTGTTGTTGTCAAAATTTAGCATCATTTCCTCCATTGTTTAAATTAAATCAGTCTTTTTTTATTGATTTACTTGTTGGTTTTTTGGGTTTTTGGTCTGACTTGCGTGTCGGCTTTTTGTTTGACTTAATTGCCGGCTTAGACTCACCTTTAGCAATTAAAACCAGTTTTTCTAATGATTTAGAAGTTTTAATACTCTGTTCAACAGACGATCTATAGACATCATTTGAAATCATGTCATCATAACTTTGTTCAGTAGAACCTCTTTGTTTTTGAAATTCCAATATTTCCCGTATCTTCTCATCAATTTCTTTAGGAGTAACATCTATTTTAAGATTACTAGCTAATTTTTCCAAACCATATGAATGTCTTAATCTTTGAATTGCAGATGATCTAGTCTCTAAATCAACTTCTTCTTGAGTTTTCCCAGACATCTTTAAATAATCATCAGGACTCATGTTCAATTGATTTGCCATATTATTCCTTTGCGAAACCAAATTATCAATTTCATAATCAATCAATAAAGGTGGCAATTCAATAGTTAATAATTGATCAAACTGGTCTAAAACTTGATCTGTATATTCCTTATCACTTTGATCTTTTTTATTTTGAACAATTTCCTGCCTAATAGATTTCTTCATAGAAGACAAAGAATCGTACCCGTCTCCAGCACTTTTTGCAAATTCATCGTCAACCTTTGGAAGATTCTGTTCTTTAATTTCATGAACAGTCACGGAAAATTTTATTAACTTCCCTTTTATTTTATCGTCAGCCAAATCATCTTCTACTTGAATATCAAAATCTTTCTGAGAATTAATGGAAATCCCTACTAAATTAGTAGCAAAACCTTTAAATGGTGTCCCCTGTCCCTCATCAGCAACTAAAGTGACATTTTTTTGATCAATAAGCTTTTCATTATCAACATAACCTATCACATCAATAGTAACCATATCTTTTAATCTAACATTCCTGTCATCAACTGGTTCCCAAGACCCTAAAGATGTACGAAATCCCTCAATTCTTTCATTAACTTCTGAAGCAGTAACATTTACATTGGCTTGATCTATCCTGATTTTGGAATAATCACCAATTTCCACCTGAGGTTCCAATGGAACAGTAAGCTTAATTTTGACAGGTAAAATTTCCAAAACCTCAACCCTTGGGGTTGCACTTAAATTCAAACCCTGCTCATTAACAACTTTATCAGTAATTTCAGGTATCAGTTGGTTGAAAGATCGTCTAATTAAATGTTCTTTACCAAAATAGCGTTCAACAACACTTCTGGGAGCCATGCCTGGCCTGAAACCCGGTATCTTTGCCTCAGCAGCAACAGACTTGTAAGACAAGTTTAAATATGGTTCGATATCAGCATCATTGAGTTCAACATCTAGTATGACTTGACGATTGACCTCTGCCTCTTGAGCTATCTTCAAAAACAAATTCCTCCATTAAAAATATTATATCAGTATTGTGATTAACAAGGAAGAATTTTTACTTCTCAAACTCCAAAAACAAATTCTTACCTAACAAATTTTCACACCATATAGCACTAGATATCACTGCCCCATCTGAAAAAGGAACACCAATAATTTGAATGCCTAGGGGTAATCTATTACGATCTAATCCAGAAGGTATGGTTATTGTAGGGAATCCCACATACGACCAAGGAGATTGAAAACTGGAATCTCCCGTTGTAGAAAAATCAGTGGCGGCAGTTGGAGTTGAGGGAGTTATAACGAAATCAAAAGGCTTCATTTTTTCTACTAATTTATCTCTGACTAATCGCCTAAATTTCTGAGCTTGAACATACGCAACAGCTGAAGTCATCAATCCAATTTCAATAGATTCAGAAATTTTTTCTCCAAAATCATCAGGTCTTTTTTTATAGTTTTTTTGATGTACAGAAGCTCCTTCCACAAACATCAATATTTTGTGCATCTGCAAAACATCTTCATAAGAAAAATCAACTGTAAAATCAATTATTTCAGCTCCTGCCTGACTGAAGCAATCAATAGATAAATTCATGTTTTTCATCACCTCTGCATTTGCTTTTTCAAAAAAATGAGTCCTTAAAACCCCAATTTTAGGTGGTATGTTAAAGTCTTTTTTTAACATATATTTTTTTGAGGAAATTTTTACAGACCCTTTATCTCTAGAATCATATCCAGCTAAAACATCTAACAATAACGGTAAATCTTTAGAATATTTTGAAAATATCCCTACTGTATCTAATGACCAAGCTAAAGGCATAACGCCATATCTACTAATCAATCCATAAGTGGGCTTAAAACCTACAACTCCATTATAAGCAGCTGGCCTTAATACTGAACCTCCAGTCTGTGATCCTAAGGAAAATGGTACCATCCCAACAGAAACTCCTACAGCAGAACCAGAACTTGAACCTCCAGGAGTATGATTTATATTCCAAGGATTCAAAGTTTTAGACGGATCAAAACCTGCAAATTCAGTTGTAACTGTCTTTCCAATATTTATAGCACCAGCCCTCTCAAGGCGTGCAACAGCTTCCGAATCATAGTCTGGTATAAAACCTTTAAATATTTTAGACCCACATTCTGTAGGAATTCCCTTTGTGAAAAATATATCTTTAACTCCAAAAGGCACTCCGTGTAAAACACCAACTGAATTTGCATGTTTCAATAGTTTTTTATGAGCTTTATCTGCGTTCAGCAAAGCATTCTCTTTATCAATATTTGCCCAAACATTCAATTTTGATTCCCATTGATCAATACGGGATAGAAATGCTTCCATAAAATCACGAGTGGTATTTTTTTTTGATCTAATAGCTTGAGTAATTTCAAGCACCGAATAACTAGAGAAATCAATCATTATTACAAATATTCCAATTTCAATTATTATTTAAGTATATTTCAAATGCTTTACTGATAGAATTTAAAGCATTAAAATACTTTACCATGTTAATTAAAAACTTAACTTATTTTAAATGATAATAACCTAAAATTATAGAGTCTTCTAAATTGTGTAATCTAAGCCAATACGACAACACGAGGTAATAAAATGTCTAAAAATGAAAACAATGAATCCCAAATAGCATCCCACTGGAAAGAAGAAGAATTAATCCACCCCTCCAACTTGTTTGCAAAACAAGCTAATATGTCTGATAAGAATATTAAAAATAAGTTCTCTTTAGAAAATTTTCCTAATTACTTCAAAGAATACTCTGATCTAATTTCCTGGGATAAAGAATGGGATAATATTTTAGATTCATCAAACCCGCCTTTCTACAATTGGTTTGTGGGTGGAAAGCTAAATGCTTCTTACAATTGTATTGATCGACACCTATTAAAATACGGAGATAAGCCCGCATTTATATGGGTGCCTGAAGAAGAAAGTGAACCTGATCAAGTTATTACTTACAATGAGCTCTACAAAAGAGTAAACGAATTTGCTGCTTTATTAAAAGATTTTTGCAAACTAAAATCTGGAGATCGTGTTACCTTACACATGCCCATGATTCCAGAATTGCCAATTACCATGCTTGCATGCGCCAGAATTGGTGTGATCCATAGTCAAGTTTTTGGAGGATTCAGTGGCTCAGCTTGTGGGGATAGAATAATTGACTCTGAAAGTAAAATATTAATCACAGCAGATTCATATTGTAGAAATGGAAAACTTTTAGACCACAAAGTCAAAGCTGACGAAGCCGTATCTCATGCAAATTCCAATGGCACAGATGTAGAAAAAGTCCTTATATGGAAAAGATATCAAGATAAATACTCATCCTCTTCTTCTATTGTTCAAGGAAGAGATTTTTTTGTTGACGAATTACTAAAATCTTATGAAGGCCAAATAACTGAACCTGAATCAATGAATTCAGACGACCCTCTATTCTTAATGTATACTAGCGGAACAACTGCAAAACCTAAAGGTATACAGCACAGTACTGGTGGCTATCTTTCTTATGCTGCTGGAACATCAAAATATTATCAAGATATACACCCTGAAGATGTTTATTGGTGTTTTGCTGACATAGGTTGGATCACCGGGCATTCTTATATAGTTTACGGACCTCTTTCGATAGCTGCAACTAGTGTAATGTATGAAGGCGTACCTACATATCCAGATGCTGGACGTACATGGAGAATAGCTGAACGATTAAATGTGAATATTTTTCATACTGCCCCTACAACTATACGTATGCTAAGAAAAGCAGGCCCCGATGAACCTGCTAAATACAAATATAATTTCAAATTAATGACTACCGTTGGTGAACCTATTGAACCTGAGGTTTGGAGATGGTATTACGAAGTAGTTGGTAAAAAAGAAGCAGCGATCGTAGATACTTATTGGCAAACTGAAACAGGTGGATTTATTGGAACAACATTACCTGGTGTAGAACCTATGAAACCTGGTAGTTGCGGGCCTGGTGCACTTGGAATTAGTCCAATAATATTAGATGAAAATGGCAAGGAATTACCACCAGGTAGCGGTAGTGCCGGAAATATTTGCATCAGTAATCCTTGGCCTGGAAGAATGCAAACTATTTGGAAAGATCCAGAAAGATTCATTGACACTTATTTTGCTAAATATGCTATTAAAGGTAGTAAAAAATGGCAAGATTGGCCCTACGTTACAGGTGATGGTGCAACTAAGTCATCAGATGGTTATTTCAGAATAGTTGGTAGACTAGACGATGTAATTAATGTTGCTGGACATCGATTGGGAACGAAAGAACTCGAATCTGCAGCTTTAACAGTTCAATCTGTTGGAGAAGCAGCAGCTGTTCCAGCAGTTGATGCATTAAAAGGCCGAGTTCCGGAATTATATATTTCCCTTAAACCAGGATATGAAAATAACGAAAAAATTATCAATGATGTTAAACAAGCTATCACAGCCAATATAGGACCAATAGCTAGACCATCCCATGTATGGGTAACATCAGATTTACCTAAAACTGGATCAGGTAAAATAATGCGCAGAGTAATCGCTGCAATTTCAAACTTCGTAGATGTTGGAGATACTACAACTTTAGCAAATCCAGAAGTAGTTCAAGACATTCAAAATTTTGTACAAAATGAAAAGAAAAAGTTAGGAGAAATTCCTCAAGACATATCCAAAGAAGTTGAAGAGGAAATTAAAAGATTTGGTAGTCAGGACAATTAATACCAATTAACTAAAAACATAAAATATTTTATCGAAACTGTTTAGTTATGATAGAATAAATAATGCTTAAATTTGCATTTTAATTATTTACATTTACATTAGAGATTAATTCATGGACCAACTAACTATAGATATTTCCCATAGAACTACTTTAGGGAAAAAAGTAAAAAAACTTCGCAGAAGTGGTAAAATACCTATTCGATTTTTTGGTAATGGAATTAAACCTATGCCAATGGAAGCTGAGTCTAGCTCTCTAATTAAAATCCTTAATCAAGCCGGTTTTAACAGTCCTATATTTGTTAATTTTGATAGCTCAAAAGAAGAAAATGTTTGTTTCATACGAGAAGTGCAAAGAGACCCTATCACTGAAGAATTATTACATATAGATTTTTTAAAAGTAGATATGACTAAAAAAGTTACTGTAGAAGTACCAGTTAACCTAATTGGTATCCCTGATGCAGTCAAAAACTTAGGTGGAATCCTTTTGCAATCCATTAATAGTATTCCAGTATCAGCCTTGCCCCTAAATATCCCAGATAATATTGATGTTGATGTAACTATTTTAACTGATTTCGAAAAATCAATTCGAATAAATGATATTAACTTCGAAGATGGTGTTGAACCTGAACGAGATTTAGACACTTTAATCGCTAGAGTTGTTCCACCTAGAATTGAAGAAGAAGCTGGGACTGAAGATGGGGCTGAAATAGATTCTGATGAAGATACAACTTCGGATTCTGATGGAGAAACAATTGAAACATCAGAAGAAAGTTCTACAGATTCTAATGCTTCATAAAGCTAAATTTTTTCAAGAACAATTTTGATTCAAACCTTACTAATTTTAAAGCTGGCGGGGTGTGGCGCAGCGGTAGCGCGCCTGTTTTGGGAACAGGAGGTCCTGGGTTCGATCCCCAGCACCCCGACCATTTAATTTAAGAAAGTGCATCAATAATTTCTTCACAAAATTCAGGCAAATCATCTGGCACTCTACCTGTAATGATATTTCCATCTCTAATTACAGGTACATCAAACACTTTAGCTCCTGCATTTTTTAAATCATCATGAACTGCTTCATATCCACATGTATTTAATCCATCAACCAAACCAGCAGAAATCAATACCCATGGTCCATGGCAAATTGCTGCTATAATTTTTCCTTTTTTGAAACATTCTTTAGTAATATTCAAAACATCTTGATTAATTCTCAATAAATCTGGAGAATAACCTCCTGGAAATAAAATACAATCTATTTCGCTAAATGAAATTGAATCTAAATCAACCACAGAATATCTATTACCTTCTGCCATTACAGGAATAGGCACAGTATGACCAAATCTACCAGTCACTGGTTTGTCAAATAACATTGGCCTTGTATGGAATCCATCTGAAATAGGAACTATAGAAATTTCAGCCCCTTCATAACTTAATTGCAACACAGGGTAAAGTAATTCAATATCTTCAAATTCTTGCGCAACAATTATACAAATTTTTTTTCCTTGAATTTTATTTGACATTTTAATTATCTCCATTAATTTTTAATAATTTTTTCTTTTAGAAACTAATATTTAGAAACTTATATTAAAATAAAACGTTTTTTTATATTAAACAACTACAAAAATATCAAAACTAATTTTTCACAAAGTATAAAATTAACAAAATAGTACCACAGTACCGTATAAACAGGTTTAAAATGAATATCTTCCAAAAAAAAATATTATTTGTTTTAATATTCATATTACTTATTGGTTGCACCCCAAAAGCAGCTCCCCAAAAAACTGTTATTTCACCTACTCCTAATATTTCTCAAATTGTAGAAACTAAAATTACTGAAGCTCTAGCAAAAATTCCTACTCCTGTTCCTACTCCTAATATTTCTCAAATTGTAGAAACTAAAATTACTGAAGCTCTAGCAAAAATTCCTACTCCCACACCTACTCCCACACCTACTCCTACTCCCACACCTACTCCTACTCCTACTCCTACTCCTACTCCTACTCCTACTCCTACTGACAATATACTAAAAAACCCTACAATACC
>MDTE01075343.1_pt1 | contig 68563 bp, 69 predicted proteins | sample 811231 | NCBI WGS metagenome assembly MDTE01 (sample SAMN05326651, study PRJNA326480) | marine metagenome | isolation source: seawater | place: Indian Ocean: Red Sea | collected 2010
GGCTTTACCCTGACTGAGTACGATGGTGGTGCCGCCACTTTTGAGGCAGCCGAACGTGTTCTAACACTCATGGCTCCGGATGGTGGGAGGGCACGGGTGAGTAGCGAAGGGATGGGCGTCGAAGCAGATACATCAATCCTCTATAACGAAGAGACGGGACGCCTCCAGACTGAAGGGCAATCCACTTTTACCCCGGACACAGGCGATCCGATTGAATCTACGTCCCTAATCTTCGATATAAGTGAGGAGCGCGGCTCTGCATTCGGCGCCGAAACATCATACAGTGAAGGTGGCGCGAACTGGTTGGTCACCGGAGACATGCCGTTCGCGGCAGCGGATTCCTCCTTTATGTCACATGCTCGCTTCACATCGTGCGATTTAGAGGAGCCACACTACCATTTTGAGACTGATGAGATCAAGATCATCGGAGGAAACGTGCTGGTTGCACGTCCTGTCCGCTTGTACTTCGCGGATGTTCCAGTGGCCTGGCTGCCTTTTGTGGCACAGAGTTTATCACAGGGTCGCTCATCAGGTATTTTGACCCCTCGGTTTAGCGTAAACGATATCGTTCGCACGTCTGGGCGGTACCGTCGCAGGGTCAGTAACATTGGTTTCTATTGGGCTATGAGTGACTACTCAGACGCGCTGATGGCTTTCGACTGGTTTAGTCAGAATTTTGTTAGTGTGACCAGTTCACTGAGGTATAGCTTCAATAGTCAGTTTCTTGATGGAGATTTGACTTTTCGCCGCTATTGGCGTGCCAATGGATCGAGTGAGCTTGCGCTGGACACGCGACACAACTGGGACCTTGATGAACGCACGCAATTGCGTGCGTCGGGAAGGTATGCTTCCAGCAATGACTTCATCCGGGAAAACTCCTTCAATCCGGCTGAAGTAACGCAATCAATTGACTCAGAAGGTGGCATCAACCGCCGTTTCAACTGGGGGACTGCGTCTGTAGGTGCGAATCGTAAGCAATACCTATCTGATGATCGCACTGAGTGGACGCTGCCTTCGGCAAATTTGTCACTTTCCACCATTACCTTGTTTAGGAATGCTTCCAGCGACGCACGCTTCTATAACAACATGACTTGGTCGGGTAGTGCGAGCTTTACTCGCCGTACTTTGGATAGAGTCCAACCGGATGTTTTCAGTTTTTCTCAAGCGAACACGGAAACGACTACAGGATCTGTTCGTAGTACACTCAGCCTAGGTAATCTCTCTCTGGCCCAGTCAGTACAGTTGCGGCAATCCGGAACACTCGGTGTGCCTGAGGCGCTGCTTGTGATGCGTGAATCAGAGATCCCGGCGCTGATCACAGGCTCCCCGGTCCAGGATATCACGGACTCCGATTTGACGTGGCAATCGTCCGTCTCTTACCAGCAGCAACTCATCGGATCGACGACGATCACACCTAGACTTGCGATGTCAGGAAATATGTTCAGATCCGATACTTCCGCTGTTGCGTCCTCATTAGTGTCAGCTCCAGCACGGGTATCATTTGGGGGTGCCTTGAAGACTGATATCTATGGATTCTACGGCGGTTTTGGCGGCTTTGAAGCAATCCGTCATAAACTATCACCCTCTATCGAGTACGAATGGAGTCCTTCTACCACCCCTACTCAACTTCAACAACAGCTCTTTAGGTCCAGGGCACTTCAACCCAAGAATGCTGTATCGTTGACACTCAATCAGACTTGGGAAGCAAAGCGTAGGCCACCGGAAGGGGATTCTGCTGTGGCCAGCTCAGCAACCCAACTCGATTCCATTGACTTGGCTGCTAATACCCAATCTTCGTCTTCTGGCGGTCCAACCCGCCTTCAGCAGGGCCAGACAGTCAGCCTTCTGGCACTTCGTACCAGTGTTTTGCGTTATGACTTCGTAGAAGCTGACTCGATTGGAGCTTTTCTAGCTGGCTTCGAAACGACTCGTCTATCTAATCAGATCTCCTCTGATTTCTTAAGAGGTCTAACGATTTCGGTGAACCACGATCTGTTCGAGGACAAAGAAGTGGATGGACAACTTAACAGAACTTTTTCCCCACATCTTGCACAGGTGAATTTCGGTTTCTCCCTTGGTTCGAACTCGTCGATTTTCCGGTGGCTAAGCTTTCTGAGTGGTGGCGATGAGGGAGAAAATCCTGCTCCTCAAACTGAGGAACCAGATGTTCTTGATCCATTTGAGGCCACGGGGACAACGGACGAATCATCAATCATTCCAACGGGACGTCGCCCGTTATCTTCTACTGAGCCTGCCCGTCGTGGGGATCGAGGTGGTTGGAATGCGAATCTGTCCTACTCTCTCCAGAGACCACGTGGCGATGATGTTATGATGAGTCAGATGCTTACCGGTACGATTACTTTGCGGCCAACTGAAAACTGGGATCTGAGTTGGCGGACAGCATATGATTTGGAGCGCAGAGCATTCAATGACCACACCATTCGGCTAACGAGAGACCTGCATCGGTGGGAAGCGAACTTTGATTTCCTGCAAACTGCTACTGGGAATTGGACATTCCGATTTGAAGTTAGCTTGATCGATAATCGCGATCTCAAGTTCGACTACAAGCAACGGAACCTTGATGCAGGGCTGACTCGGTGAACATGTACATAAGTTCTTGATCCATGATTCCGGTACTCGAGGCTGTCCCAAATTTTTCTGAAGGTCGCGACCTAGAGAAGGTAGAGGCTCTTGTCGATGCGATTGCTAAGAAAGGTGTGGACATTCTGGATTGGTCTGCGGACCCAGATCACCATCGGTCTGTTGTCACTTATATAGGTGATCCTAGGTCAGTGATATCTGCTTCCCTAGCCGCGGCTGAGTTCGCGGTCCGGGAATTTGATCTTAGTCGTCACCGTGGTCTGCATCCGCGTATCGGCGCACTTGATGTGCTTCCGTTTGTGCCTCTTCGGGGACTTCACATGAGCGATGCCATTGCTGCTGCTCACGAGGTTGGTCAGGCTATCTCGTCGTTGGGTGTCCCCGTATTTTTCTATGGTGAGGCATCGGATCCTCCGGGTCGTGGACTTGCGGAACTCAGGCGAGGCGGGATCGAGTCGCTCCTGGATGGGTTCCGCGAAGGTCGCAAACCTGATCTACCAAGTTCCGCTATGTTTCCACATCCGACTGCAGGTGCGACCTGTGTGGGTGCGAGAGATGTGCTGTTGGCATGGAACGTTGTCGTAGCTGGGATTGATGAAGAACAAGCAAAATCTATAGCGTCTAAGATCCGTGAGCGTGACGGGGGCTTTTTTGGTGTTCGGGCTCTCGGACTTTATCTGCATCAGAGGGAACAAGCACAGATCTCAATGAACATAGAAGACCCAACGAGAACAGCGCCTGAGGTTGTATACGCAGAAATTACTCAAGCAGCATCTGAAATGGGTGGAGAAGTACTTGAAGTTGAAGTGATTGGAATGCTTCCGGACACCCTTGTGCTTCCAGGATCGGAGAGCAGATTAGACCTCCTTAACATAGATCCTACACGGATCCTATCCTTTCGGGTCGATAAGTATGTGCAAACCCGGGAGAGGCGGGAGAAAATTCCGCATGATCCGTCTTGAATGTTCCATTGCTTAGTCAAAAGCCTTACTACAATGAGTAAAAGGAAGGGCGGAAGAACACTTTGAGCCACCGTGATGATTCTCTGAAAGGACGGAAGTTAAGCGACCTCTTCATCCTGCATGGTTTTGGATATCCATTATCGTGAGTGAAAGTGTGAGCCAGCTCATAAAGTCTGAGCCTAGGGGGCTTTTCTCGATTCAGGAGTTGGTTAAAGAGGATGTAGATCTTGTAGCAACTGAGTTACGCCGAATTGTGGTCTCAGATTTTGAACTAATCGATCAGGTAAATGAACATCTGTCCTTAACACGCGGGAAGCTCTTTCGGCCAACTCTAGTACTGTTGTCGAGCCGAGTCGGTGATGAGGCTTCGGATGAGGCGTTGACGTTGGCGGCTGTTGTAGAACTTGTCCATCTAGCAACTCTGGTGCATGACGATGCGGTAGACCACTCAGTTCTCCGGCGTGGATTGCCCACTGTGAACGCTGCTTGGACTCATCAAGTAGCAATCATCATGGGTGACTACCTGTATTCCCGGGGTGTCACTGAGCTCGCAAAGCTCGGCAATCTTCCGGCATTAGAAGTACTTGCTCAAGCAGCGAACGAGATGGCTGTAGGGGAGATGCGTCAACTCACGTCTTATGATGCGCTCAGCTTCGGAGAGGATGAATACTATAGGCTGATAGGGTCCAAGACCGCATCACTCATTTCAGCAGCCTGTGCAATGGGTGCTTTAGCAGGAATTCCGAGATATCAGTCTCGGCTTGCAGAATATGGCAGTCACCTTGGTATGGCATTTCAGATAGCCGATGACCTTCTCGACTATACCGCATGTGAAACGATTACCGGCAAACCAAGTGGTCAGGATCTACGTGAGCATAAGGTTACGCTCCCCTTGATTGGGGCACTCGCGAATAGCACGGAAAGTGAGCACGGGCAGATAAGGTCTTTTTTCAGTACTGCTGACCCTTCGGATGAGGACATCTCAAGGATTATTGGCATTGTAGAAGAGAGAGGGGGTCTGGAGTACGCTCGAGTGCACGCAGATCGCTGTGGACAGCTTGCTCAGGCCTCGCTGATGGGACTCTCTGAGGGGCCTGCCCTCACGGCTTTAAGTGATGCGGTTAGCTGGGTCGTAGATCGTCAACGATGAAAACTAGTTATGCTTGTTGACACTAGGTGGCGGAGTATCGTCCGCCTCATTTGGACGTTAGTGTTGGGATTGTTCCTCGGAGGACTGTTCACAAAGCTGTCAGAGCTATTCTTACCTGACAGTGCAGCTCGGGATTTTCTGACTACGTCAGTGGAAGCTTCACTCGGTCCTTTGTCAGTTGACCTAATAGCTATTGCATTCACACTGGGTCCGATCTCGATTACCCTGAATGTGTTAACATTGGTTGGCATCTCAATCGTTGCGATGATTGCACGATCATTGATCTGATTATTTGTATTAAGAAAGTGTGAACGAGCCAGGAGAAACTTGCGGGGTTAAGCTCTGACGGAGGTTCTTAGATATGGGTTTTGGCGGATTTGGAATGTGGGAAATGATTTTGATCTTCACGGTCGTATTGCTGATGTTTGGAGCAAAGAGACTGCCAGAAATAGGATCGTCACTTGGAAAGGGGATACGGGAGTTCAAGAGTTCTGTTCGCGAGATTGAGACAGAACTCAAGCATCCCGATCGGCAAATACATAAGGCGACGTATCCACCAGGAGAGACCGAACACGAAGAAGATCAGGCTGACGAAGACGACCCTGAGAGAGATGATGGACCGAGGAGCTTAAGCGACGATTGACCGAGGGGAGGTTTTGTAGCCGAAAGTAAAATCAGTGCTGGGACATTGTGCACTTCTAATGTCTAAGCACTGATTTTTTCTATTGGTACCCGCGCATCCTCATTCTAGAATACCATAGGCAGTTGAACGACATCTTCATCTGCTGGGGCGAGTACTACATCGCGACGATCTACAATCCGAGCTGCAGCCCGAAGTGCATCGATCCATTCTTGTAGGCGTTGCTGCTGCAGAATCAACACTTGAGTTTGCCGCTGTTCTACTCGCTGGCTGATCCAAGCTGCAGAGTCGGCAGGGATGTAACCGACTAAGTCCAAAATAAATGCGTTCGTCGGCGTCGTGACCACTTCACTGACTTCTCCAGATCGGAGGCCAAAGGCTGCTCCAATGGCACTATTTTGCCTACCTAGTCCCGGAACAAAGCTACTGCGCGAGAATAGTCCGGTATCACTTATTTCTAGCCCCAAATCCTCTGCGATGTCTTCAAGTGTCTCCCCAGAGCGGATTCGTGCTACTGCTGCCTGACCATCAACCCTGGCCTGCGACATCTTGCGCTCGAATAAGAGGGTAGACTCAATCGCGGCACTTGCTTGTTCCAAAGGTAAGACCCCTTCGGGTTCAGAACTCACCAATTCCAGCATATAGAAGGCCTGTGTTGTCTCGAAGACGGGACTGACATCGCCCGCTGAAGCCTCTTCAAATACCCAATCAGCTCCTTCCGAAATCTGTCCGGCTCCTACGAGGAACGGAAAGTTTTGAGAGATGTCTACGGTTTGGACATTAACACCTGCTGCAGCTCCTACTTCTTCCATTACCATTGACTCTCCTAGATCCTCGATCGAATCAGCTAGAGTCAATAGGGCAATCTCGCTTTCGTCAGTGCGCTCTACTGGAACCAAGACGTGTCGTGCTTGCGCACTATCTTGACCCCACCGTTCCTGGATTTCGATGACGTGATATCCGAAGGCGGTTTTTATCGGCTCGGTCAGTTCTCCTACTGGAGTTGAAAAAACAGTACTATCAAAAGCTCCAGTCATTCTTCCTTTCGGAAATACTCCAAGTTCTCCACCTAACTCGGCACTCCCTTGATCTGCCGAGGTTTGCCGAGCAGTTTCTGCAAAATCTGCTCCGTCCAGTAGCTCTTGCCTGATTTCGTCCGCCCGCTCCCCGGATGCGGTTGTGTCAGCGGCCGTGGGGGTCTTATCTAGGACGATGACCTTGACGGCTGCTCTCGCCGGAACCTCAAATTCCTCCTGTTGATCACGGTAATATTCTTCGATTTCAGAGTCAGAAATTGAGAATTGTCCATCTTCGTAACGGTTAGCAGGATCGAAGGCCAAGTAGCGAACTTCAACCTGTTCATTTTGATCTTTCCAGAGTTGCCAAAGTTCAGCGTCACTCAGGTAAATCCCTGCTGACACCTGTCTAAGCAGCTTGCCCCGAGGGATCACATCCCGATAGTACGCTTCCAGAAGGAGAAGTTGCTCGGCTGGTAGGGTGGCCAAGAATATTTGGTAGCCATTGAAGTCGAACTGTCCTTCCTCATCTGTAAACTGCGGGCGCAATTCACCAGGGGGACTCAACTGAGCTGCTTGGCTAATCTCTTGATCACTTACTCCAATTCCCCGGCGTCGAAGTTCCTGGCGAATTAGAAGTTGGTTGACCACTTCATCGAATGCGGCATCCTCGATTTCTGTATTCTGCTGAGAGGAAATAGGCTCTTCTTGTGAGGCTTGAACCTCGTCGTAGAGGTTTCGGTATGCTGCCATATACTCAGTATACATTACTGCATCTGAATTAACTCGACCGATCTCACCCAGACCACCAGAACTCTGGCCGGAAGCATCCATCCCCCACTCGAAGACCATGAGGGCGACGAACGCCAATGCAGTAACAACCATGATCGGTTTCGTCCAATCTCGCATCTGACGCATCATAACAAAGCGTTTCCCCGGAAACCTGGGCTAAGCGAAAAGCACTAATAAACGAACGGAGAACGATAACCGCTCACCGAGCACCTCTCAACGGAAGCCTGAGCAGAAATCTTTACAAGGGGTTCCGGTTCTCACTATCTGCATGGGTTATCCCGAACCTTATTTCGTTGACACTATTTCCAAGACGTTCGTATTTTTCGCCTTATCATCAGTCATATTAAGAATTTTCTTTCCCCTCGTTTTCGGAGTTTCTTTGCCTGATTCACTCGAAGTTCAGCGCGAGGCGGAAAAAGTTCACGGCAGTGAATCTCCGGAACATTCTGAGCCGATCCAAACACGCACGATGGCTGAACTCTTTGTGCAACAAGGATTGGCTAGGAAGGCTATCGAGATTTTTCACCAACTTGTTAGTCTAGATCCAGATGATGCCGCACTCTGTGCACGGTTAGCTGAACTTGAAGATGAAGTTGAAAATCCAACCAAATTGAGCGAAGAGCGTGTAGAGGATAGTTCGACGATTGGGCTATACTTCCAAAACCTATTGGAGCTTAACCCTAAAACCGGAACCGCCGATTCATGAAAATCGCAGTCATTCACGGTCCCAATCTCCGGTCATTGGGTAAGAGGGAGCCGGAGGTTTACGGGACCGACACACTTGAAGATATCAACGACCACTTGCAGAACATGGCAAATGAGTTGGGAATTGAGATCACCGCATTCCAGTCTAACCATGAAGGTGAATTGATCGATTATATTGAGCGCACGGCTCTGGAGGTTGAGGGCTTCTTAATAAATCCAGGTGCGTACACTCATACTTCAATCGCTCTTAGGGATGCTTTTGTAGGTGTGGAGAAGGCTTTTGTTGAGGTTCACCTTTCGAATACCTCAGCCCGAGAGCATTTTCGCAGGCATTCTTATCTTGCCCCTGTTGCTGCTGGTATGGTTTATGGCTTTGGCCTCCACAGCTATCTTCTAGGCCTTCAAGGCCTAGTGGCTAAATTAAAGCAGTAGGGATGTTCGATCTTCTACTAGCAAAAGACTAGACTTCCAGAAAAGAGGCTGCATGGCGAGCACCGCTGATTTCCGAAACGGAATGGTTCTCGACATTGATGGGGAACTCTGGGCGATTACGTACTTTCAGCACGTAAAGCCGGGCAAGGGAGGTGCTTTTGTGCGCACTAAACTCAAGAACGTGCTTTCAGGTGCTGTCGTCGATAAGACCTATAGGGCTGGTGAAAAGGTCAATGATATCCGCCTAGAGCGGCACCCAGTGAATTACAGTTATACCGATGGTAACCTTTATTACTTTATGGACACCGGTAACTACGAGATGATCCCAATTGCCCGTGATCTCCTTGGTGAAGAACAATTGAGATATCTCAAGGAAAACATGGAGTGTGAGGGGTTGGTCCACGATGGAGCTGTGATTAGCGTGGAGCTACCTCAATTCGTAGAGCTCTTGGTTACTAGGACTGATCCAGGCTTCAAGGGGGATACCGCACAGGGTGCCACTAAGGGTGCGACGCTTGAAACTGGAGTTGAGATTCAGGTGCCACTTTTTGTCGAAGAGGGTGATATCCTAAAAATTGATCGTCGGGAAGAAAAATACCTGTCACGGGTAAATAAATGATTGATCCAGGTCTGATCGAGCACCTCATAAAGGTTCTCGATGATAGCGATATCGACTCGCTTGAAATCGAACGTGGTGGTACTCGTATCCGGCTAGGCAAGACTCCGATTCAGACGGTTACCGCTGGGTCACCAGTTTCCCAAGATGAGCAGGTTATTTCCTCGGATCCTCGGGTTCAGGATTTACCAGCTAGTGTTGATCAGAAATCGGACAGCCTGATTGAAGTAACCTCCCCGATGGTAGGTACATTTTATTCGGCCCCTACTCCGGATGCGTCCCCATACATTGAAGTTGGTGCTGAGGTTAAGCCTGGAGATGGGCTCTGTATCATTGAAGCAATGAAATTGATGAACGAGTTGGAGGCAGAGGTTGCAGGCACCATTGTCGAAATCTGCGTGGAGAACGCCCAGCCAGTTGAATATGGCCAGGTACTCTTCCTCATGGATCCAGCTTAGCCAAGCGAGGCGTCCTTGTTCGAGAAGGTCCTGATAGCGAACCGTGGGGAGATTGCGCTTCGGATCATACGGGCTTGCCATGAATTAGGAGTGCAAACAGTCGCTGTGTACTCTGAGGCGGATCGAGAATCCCTACATGTCCGATTTGCAGACGAAGATGTCTGTATTGGTAAAGCGCCTCCGATTGATAGCTATTTGAATATTCCACGGATCATCGCTGCAGCAGAGGTCACAGGTGCGGAGGCGATTCACCCTGGGTATGGCTTTCTCTCAGAGAATGCTGAATTCAGTGAGATCTGTATCCAGTCAGGGTTGGAGTTTATTGGCCCCACCCCTGAGCAGATCAGTTCGATGGGAGATAAGTCCCGAGCGCGCCAGAAGATGAACGATGCCGGTGTACCGACGATACCAGGGTCCGATGGTATCGTCTCAGATGTTGATGAGGCCAGGGAATTGGCGAAAGAGATTGGGTTCCCGATCATGATAAAGGCCACGGCGGGTGGTGGCGGTAAGGGCATGCGCGTCGTTGAGGATCCAGAACGCTTCTCCGACTTACTTCAGGCAGCTCAAACGGAAGCAAAAGCCAGCTTCGGTGATGACGGGGTATATCTGGAGCGTTGCATCCAGCACCCACGCCATGTCGAGATTCAAGTGTTTGGTGATTCGAAGGGTCGAGTTGTGCATCTAGGAGAGCGGGAGTGTTCTATACAGAGGAGGCACCAGAAGTTGATCGAAGAGGCACCGTCACCTGGCCTTTCCCCTGAACTCAGACAAGAGATGGGAGAGGCGGCGGTTCAAGCTGCGAGATCTATCGATTATGTGGGTGCCGGAACGGTAGAGTTCCTGTTAGATGAGGATGGTTCTTTCTACTTCTTAGAGATGAATACGCGGATTCAGGTTGAGCACGCGGTCACAGAGGTTACAACGGGATTTGATCTGGTAAAGGAACAAATCCGTGTCGCTGCAGGTGAAGCCCTGGCATTTCCTATGAACGGCTCAGGTGATTTCAACCGCCGTGGACACGCAATAGAATTTCGGGTGAATGCGGAAGATCCGGATAGGAATTTCATACCGGGCCCTGGGAAGATCACTACGTTTCACCCTCCTGGCGGGCCCGGTATTCGGATCGACACACACGTTTACACTGGATACAACGTGCCGCCCTACTACGACTCACTTATTGCGAAGTTGATTGTCAGCGGTGCGACGCGAGAAGAGGCGATTCTCCGTGCGATGCACTCGCTAGACCAGTTCATCATCGAGGGTATCCCTACAACGCTACCATTCCTTCGGAGAATCGTAGAGACCAATGCATTTCAAGAGGGGGATATTAATACGAGTTTTGTACCTCGGATGTTAAGCGAAACTGATGGCCCGATCGAAGCGTAAAGGTAGGTGGGGGATTAACACTTCCGGAGATTGACATGGAGACTCTACTCTGATCTAGAGATCATGATAACGGAGAAGCGATCTTCCTTATCGTGTTGAGTAAGTAGGTAGCCTAGCTAAAGAGAATGAGGCGATGGTCGCTATCCAAACTCTGCACGAGGAAAATTGCTGTATCTTTGAGTACATGGGAAAACAAAAACGGAGCAAAAAGAAAGAGTCTACGCTGGACAGGGCGTTGTCCCGCCTCGTACCCAGGGAACAAAGACAGCAAATTCTAGGGGTTTGTCTGTTAGGACTAGCGCTATTCGCGTTAGTCTCTCTCTTGCCTGATTTCTGGTTTGGTGGGGTAGGTGACCAAATCGTGGGCATCATTGGAGTGAATCTTGGTGATTCGCTCCATGACTTAGTCGGTTATTCTGCTTTTCTCATCCCAGTTCTGTTGTTTTTCCTAGGTCTTCACGTCGGTGAGTGGATTGCAGACGCCTGGCCAGCCAGACTCTCCGTTCTTACCGCTGGGCTTATCGTGCTTCTACCGATCTTCATGTCTCTTGGGCCCAACGGCTCGCGCGCTGGTGCTGGGTGGTTTGGAGCAAGTTTGGGTGTACCCTTGGTCAACCTTTTTGGCGTTGCCGGAGCGACCATCCTGACCGGTACAGGTCTTGTGAGTTTGGCGATTGGAACTTTGGCATGGAACCCTCTTATCTCGGTGTATAGGGCAATGCTTGCTAGCGGTGAAATGGCTGGACGTACTGCAAAGGCCGTTGCAGATCGGGGACGGGAATTTGCAGAAGCCCGAACTCAAGCTGTAACAGAGCCAGATTCGAGCGAAGGAGCTTCGGGTGATCCATTACCTGGGCTGGAGCCCGAATGGATGGAATCGGAGGAAGATGAGGAAGAAGGAACTCCAGAGAGGGACGTCCTGCCTCCGGATAATGTTGATCCAGAACCTTTGCCGGATGAAGTACCAGATTTGCGTGATGTTGAGGATGAGTCCTCAGATGTTGTAACTGATGAGAATTTCGAGTCCGAGGACTTGGTCAGTGATGAGGGTCAGGTGGACGAGAGCGAGAGTGTTCCTGCCGATACTTCAGAGGAGACCGAAATCGAGCATGAGGTTCCGCCGATGGCGCTTCTATCAGGTCCTGATAATCGAAACGATGACGATATGGACCGGCAGCTTGAAGAGTTGGGCCATGTCCTGATCGAAAAGCTTCTCACTTTTAATGTTGAGAGTTCCCTGGGTGATCGAACAACCGGGCCAATGGTAACGCAGTTTGAGGTTATCCCTGCACCAGGTGTAAAGGTGAACAGAATAGCCAACCTCGATGCTGATCTTGCCTTGGCTATGAAAGCGAAGAGCGTCCGGATTGTCGCTCCTATACCAGGCAGAGGTGCTGTTGGTGTCGAAATTCCTAATCCAAAGCCTGAAATTGTGAATCTTAGGGAGGTACTGGAGTCATCGGAGTTTAAGCGCGCCAAGGGGGAGCTACCGCTTGCGCTTGGAAAGGACTTAAACGGTCGTCCCTACGTTTCGTCTCTGGAGAAAATGCCGCACGTACTTATTGCAGGGGCAACAGGTTCAGGAAAGTCGGTTTGCTTAAACACAATCGTCACAAGTTTGGTATATCGTCATACTCCGGAGACCCTCCGACTTCTGATGATTGATCCAAAGATGGTTGAACTCTCCGTCTACTCGAGGTTGCCACACCTCAGGCATAATGTCGTGACAGATCCTCGTGACGCGGCTGGGTTACTCAAGTGGGCTGTTATCGAGATGGAACGGCGCTATGGCCTACTTAAGGCGAACTATGTGCGGTCGATTGCGGAGTTCAATCGCAAGGTCCGGGATGGTGTGACAATGAAGCGTTTTGAACCGGATGGGCCAGAAGGATTTGAAGATCGATGGATCTATCAGGATGGTATTATCCCCTACATCGTTGTTGTGGTGGATGAGTTGGCAGATTTGATGGTGACCGTGCAGGCTGAGGTGGAAAAGCCGCTTACTCAGCTTGCCCAAAAAGCGCGAGCGATAGGAATCCATTTGATCGTGGCGACCCAACGCCCGTCAGTGAACGTGATCACTGGACTCATTAAGGCAAATTTCCCCACACGCATCGCGTTCCGTGTGGCATCCAAGACTGACTCGCGTACAATTCTCGACCAAAATGGAGCGGATGCCCTACTTGGAAATGGTGATATGCTGTTTCTCCCACCTGGGGAAAGTGACCCGGTTCGAATACAAGGCGCTTATCTCCCAACCGAAGATACCGAGCGGCTCATGGGTTGGTACACTGAGTTAATTGAGCAGCATGGCGAAGGTGTTGTTTCTGCGGAATCAGGATTGGAGACCGATATTCTGGAAGAGATGCGTGGTCGGGAGGCTGAAGAAGCGGAACTTGCTGTAGAGGAAATTGGTGGTGAATGGGATGAGTTGTTCCAAGAAGCGGCTGAGGTGTGTATACAGAATGGCACGGGTTCGACTTCACTTCTGCAGAGACGATTAAGTATCGGCTACGGGAGGGCAGCACGTATTGTTGACCAACTCTTTGATGCAGGGGTGCTTGGTCCTTCGGATGGAGCCAAGGGCCGTGAGGTCCTGATGTCGATGAGTGACCTCAGCAGCATGTTCGGTTTTGAGGATGACAGCTGATGTCGAGTTCCTGTTGGCTAGCCATCCGAGTATGTCTGCTTTTGACTTTAGCTTTCACCCCTAGAAATGGGGGTGCACAAAACACGGCACCTGAGATAGATGAAGTTACTGCGATGAAGATTCTTGAGTCCGCAGCGCTTCACTACCGCGGCATCGATGCTCTCTGTGCAGACTTCACTCAACACTTGCTAGTTCCACTCTTAGGGGAAGACCGAACTGGGATTGGCCGACTTTGCCAAGCGCAACCAAATCGGTTCGCGATGCGTTTCTCTGACCCTGAGGGAGATCTCGTATTAGTCGACGGATCATTCGTGTGGCTGTATTACCCGAGCCTAGACCCGAAGCAGGTCTTTAAGATACCGATGGTTGAGAATGGCGGACACTATGACTTTCATCGGGAATTTCTAGATCAACCAGCCCTGAAATATCAGGTGATCTATGAGCGTGAGGACAAGGTCGCGGGTCAGGCTACACATCGATTACGGTTAATCCCACTTGTACCCGCACAATATGAAGCTGCCGTGGTATGGATTGACCGCGCACAGCCACTACTGAGGCAGATTCGTATCGAGGAAGAGAACGGTTCAGTTCGCACTATCACTATGGACCGTATTGACTTTAGACCTAACGCCATGCCTGGGGACTGGTTTACATTCACGCCGCCTGAGGGTGCGCATGTGATCTCTGGTTAACGGAGTCCAGATCGAGGATGCGTACTAGAGATCTGCCTGTATTCCCGCTTGTTCCGGATCCGGTAAGGCCGGATGTCAACCCTGACGTCGCACCAGTCAGACACGAGTTTGAAGCCGTAGGTAGTCCAGATGGACCACATATTGCACTCGTAACACTCGGTTGCGATAAGAATACCGTCGATTCAGAACGGATTATGGCATCTTTGGTTGGCCATGGTGCCAGAGTATCATCGGATGTCCGAGAAGCCGACATCTTAATTGTAAATACTTGTGGTTTCATACAGGATGCCAAGGAACAATCTCTCGAGACGATCTTAGACGCTTGTGATCTAAAAGCCCGGGGGCACTTGAATGCGGTAGTGGCAGTTGGATGTCTTGTGCAGAGGTACAAGACGGAACTCACCAACGAGATTCCTGAGGTCGATTTCTTCATGGGATTGACTGAACTACAGGGCCTTGTTCCTGAGTTGCGGAGGCGTGGTCTACTGCCTGATATCCAGTCGATTCCGACGATGGAGCAGCCCCTGAGGATACTATCCACGGAGACCCCTCATACGTCATACCTGAAGATTAGTGAAGGTTGTGACCATACTTGTGCTTTCTGTGCGATTCCGCTGATGCGAGGCCTGCACCGCTCTGAGTCTGTTGGAGATCTGGTTAGAGAAGCAGCAGGGCTTGGAGTTCAGGGGGTAAAGGAGATCAATGTGATCTCACAAGACACGACTTGGTACGGACGAGATAAGAAACGACTAGATCCATCAGCCCCGTTACTCCCAGATCTTCTACAGGCACTTTTAGATGGGACTGATGTGCCCTGGTTTAGGCTTTTTTACATGTACCCGTCAGGTATTACACCTGAACTCATTGAATTGATCGCGAATGAGAATCGGATCTTACCATACTTGGATATGCCGATCCAATATGGTACTGACCGAATGCTTCAACTTATGAGGCGTCCGGAGCGTCAGGTGACCATCCGTCGGCAGGTCGAGCAGCTTAGGCAGGCGATCCCGGAACTCACTCTAAGGACAACAGTGATTCTAGGCTTTCCAGGAGAGACCGATGATGACTTTGCAGAGATGCTTGAGTTCCTAGCAGAAATCAGGTTCGAGAGGGTTGGAGCCTTCACCTACTCTATGGAAGAGGGTACTCGAGCTGCGGAGATGGAAGGGCATGTACCCATTGAACTTATGAATGAGCGCATGGGAGAGTTGATGGACGTCCAGCGAGAAATAAGCTTCGAGAAGAATGCAGAACTCGTTGGTAAATGCTCGACGGCTCTTGTGGATCAGTTACTGGAAGAAGATGGTGATTTTGATGCTGTCTCAAGGACTATTGGACAGGCGTTAGATGTAGATGGGGTCACGAATCTTTATGATGCAGCAGGTGTGCAGTCTGGAAGCATGATCGAAGTCGAGATTGTTGACTGTCTAGACTATGATCTAATTGCTAGAGTCATTTAGTCGTAAGCTTTCGAGATTGCAGGTGGATGCTGTAGGGGAGGGCTTCGCGATGGATTATAGAAAATGGATCGGAGGGCTGGTGCTCAGCCTCTTGACCATCATACCAGGATTGGGCGTGAGTCAGGAGTTAGCGGACCTAGACTACGATAAGCTGTCTTTTCGAGGTGTGGGTATTGAGTGGGGCAAACTGTACCCGACTCGGGTGGACCAAACCGAGAGTTACGGTATACGCGTCGATCTCGGATACTTAGGACCCGGGCTGCGTATAATACCTGGAGTGAGTTACTGGACTTCACCTCTCACAACCCGAGAGATCGCTAGATTGGAGGATCGGGTAGAAAGCCTAGTCCAGAGTCAGACTGACGGGGATCGACCAGTCGTCGACTTGGGGATGATCGAGTGGAGAGACATCTCCTTTTCTCTAGATGGTCAGGTTGTATGGGAGGTGCCTCTCGATTTCTTGACCTTTGCCGGACTCGGTGTTGCGGCCCATGTATTAAATGGGGAGGGCGCATCGATCAATGGGACGTTCATTGAAGACTTACTCGACTCTGTAACGGCTGGTTTCAATCTGCACGCTGGCCTCGAATATCCTGTAACTAATGGGTTTAGGATTTATGGACTCGGGCGTTATGAAGTCGTTGGTGACTTACAGTACTTCAATACAAGGTTTGGGGTGCAGGTAATGATTGGCGACAACGCACCCGGTGAAGAGCGGGGTCGATGACCTCTATGGTCAAAGCACACAGTAGCCACCTTAGGAGCGTCAAAGATCTGCTTTGGCCGCGGCCTGGAGAACGTCTGATTCCTGCATTCTCTGGCCTCCTCCTTGCTGCTTCTTTCCCGCCTCTTCATCTACCTGTCCTGCCCTTTATAGGCTTAGTCCCATTTGCGCTCTGGATCCAGGGCTTGAGTGCTGATGCTGAGGGGAGACGCGCAGCGGTTCGAGGTTCTTTGGTTTTTGGAACGGTCTATTTTGGGCTCGTCTTTTACTGGATCCTGATTGCACTGATCTGGTTTACTCCGCTTGCGATTCTGGCCTTCATTGGCTCGATGATACTGCTTGTCAGCTTAGCTACTTTGTTTGGTTGGTCGCTTCATCATTTTCTACACACTCTGAGTATTCCGCTCTGGATAGCCCTGCCGATTTCCTGGACCGCTGCAGAGTGGTTCCGCGCACACTGGCCGAGTTCCTTGGCATTTCCATGGCTGGGACTTGGGACTTCTTTAACTGGTTTCCCTGAGGTGGTCGGTTTTGCCGAAATTGTTGGCGCTCGTGGTATAACACTATGGCTGGCGCTGGTTAATGGACTTCTAGCTTCACTAGTAGTCGATTTGCGTACCCGAACTAGGTGGGGGCGGAAGAGCTTATTGATCTCTCTTGTTGTCACGCTACCTATGGGTTGGGGTTTCTGGCGGGCAGAGACGCTCCAACTACGTGAAACTGGGCGGGTTGCAGTGGTGCAACCCAACATACCGGAGCACATCAAGCTGGATCAGCGGCTAGCGATAGATAGCACTCATGCTTCTTTGGGCCGACTCATGCAAACCATCGAAGCGGGCTCGGCAGATCTTATATTGATGCCGGAAGTTACACTGCCGGTATTCCCGAAGGCTGAGGTGCATTCCAGCTTCATAGCCCCCATTAGGAATTTCGCGCGCGACATCGGTGCGCCGATCGTTTTTGGGGCCACGGGATTCACGGGGGATATCTTAGGGGATTTTACCCCATTCAACTCAGCCTTTCTTATGGATCCTGGTGGGCTCAAAGGCTTTCAGTATGACAAGAGGTACTTGGTGCCCTTCGTCGAGCGCGTTCCAGTTTTGCCCGACTCCTGGCTTACAGGACTTCCTTATTTTGGCGGATTCGGTGTTGGCAGTGGCTGGCCTCTTCTGGAGGTCAATGGTAGTACCTACGGCGTATTAATCTGCTACGAATCGACCTATCCTGAGGGTGCTCGCACCTTCAGACTCAAAGGAGCTGAAGTGCTTCTCAACATCACTAACGACGCTTGGTACGGCAGAGAACCGTTATACTCTCGAACAACTGCACTTTGGCAGCATCCTGCACACTTGGTAATGCGGGCAATAGAGAACCGCATGGGTATAGCTCGCTCGGCCAACACAGGTATTTCTCTATACGTTGATCCGATCGGTCGTGTTCACGGCAAAACTGACCTCTTTGAGTCAGATATCAGGATCGATAATGTCCTCACTACTGACGAAATCACCTTTTTTACTCGTTTCGGAGATCTTGCTGGAAATGGTGCGGCGTTTGCTGCATTTATGCTTATCGTAGCTTCTTTGAAGTTCAGGAGGCTGGACCCTTCTGAAGCACAGGTTTAGCTTTTCTTCCCTATTCTGTGAGGATTGCCTAACTATCACCTTTCAGAATCAGCGGGTGAGCATTTGAGTGTGTGAAGCCCGTTTAACATTGTGTTTGGAGCAGGCCATGAAACAGGGTATCCATCCCGATTTTACTACGACGCCGGTCATGTGTGCCTGCGGTAACCGCTTCGAGACAAAATCAACCGTAGAAGAGATCCATATCGAGATCTGCTCGGTGTGCCACCCATTCTATACTGGCAAGCAACGTCTCGTGGATACAGCAGGCCGGGTTGATCGTTACAAGAAGAAATACGAGAAGGTTGCAGAGAAGTGATCACTTTGGCCGGAGCGAGCCTCCGGCCAACTGACCCCCGGGTTTGCACGATAATATCGGGGTCTGAACTACGACTCTACCGATGAAGCCTCCGACTCTAGACCCTCGATTAAACGAGCGCTTAAAAGAGGCGGAACGTCGTTTCGAAGAGCTTGATGCTGAGCTTATCAGCCCCGAAGTGCTTAAGAGTCCTCAAAGGCTTCGTGAGCTTGGGCAGGAGCGATCAAGACTAGAGGAGATCGTCGGACTTGGTCGTAAACTCGCTCGGGCAACCCAAGAGCTTGAAGGCGCTCTTGAACTCGTGCAAGACTCGACGGATGACGAATTACAAGCTTTGGCTGAAGCAGAGTGTACTGGCCTCCAACAGCTCATCGAAAAGCTGCTTCTCAAGCTTAGGGAAGTTCTGATTCCCAAGGATCCTCTTTCTGATCGATCGGCAGTTGTGGAGATTCGTGCTGGGACTGGGGGTGATGAGGCCGGGCTCTTTGCTGCGGATCTGATGCGGATGTATAGACGACTAGCTGAACGAAAGGGTTGGTCGATTGAGTTAATGAGCCACTCTGAGGGAATACCTGGGTCGATCAAGGCCGTGATCTTCACGGTTCGTGGCAAAGGCGTATACGGCCGCTTGCGCTACGAGTCAGGTGTACACCGTGTTCAGCGTGTGCCTGAGACAGAGAGTCAAGGACGAATTCACACTTCTGCCGCGACTGTTGCAGTCCTTCCTGAGGCTGAGGAGGTTGATTTGCAGATCGATCCTAACGATCTCAGGATTGATGTCTTCCGCTCCTCAGGACCGGGTGGACAGTCCGTGAACACTACCGACTCAGCAGTGCGGATCACGCATATCCCAACCGGGCTAGTTGTATCCTGCCAGGACGAAAAATCTCAGCACAAGAATAAAGCAAAGGCCCTCAAAGTGCTGCGGAGTCGCTTGTTAGATCAGATGGTTGCGGAACAAGAAGCTGAGCGAGCCCGTGCACGTAGAACACAAGTTGGTACCGGCGATCGTTCTGCAAAGATTCGCACTTATAACTTTCCTCAAGGCCGTGTCACTGACCATAGGATCGGTCTTACACTGCACCGTTTAGATGAGGTGCTAGATGGAGATCTAGAAGAGGTCATCTCCTCACTCAGACTCGCTGAGGAACAGGAACGTCTTGAGGAGACTGAAGCTGGAGCTTAGGTGTCTAATTTAGATCGCCGCCGTGATTGGACGGTTCTTAAACTCATTGAATGGAGTGGACAGTACCTAGAGGAGAAAGGCGTTGAACGCGGACGATTAGATGCAGAGCACCTACTTGCCCATGCGATGAGTACGACCCGACTGGACTTATATCTTCAGTATGATCGGCTTCTTTCTGGTCCAGAACTCGACCAGTACAGGCCATTATTAACCAGGCGAGCTAGGCGGGAACCACTTCAATATATTCTGGGACGAGCCGGATTTCGGAATTTGGAATTAGAAGTTGATCAAGCAGTTTTGATTCCTCGTCCAGAGACTGAAATTCTCGTCGATGAAGTACTCCAATGGGTTTCTGAAAATAAACTCAAGAATCCCGTAGCCCTTGATATCGGGACTGGATCAGGAGCAATTGCACTGTCTTTGGTTCACGAGGGTCCGTTCAGTAGAGTCGTAGCGACTGATACTTCGAGCGTTGCGCTTGAGGTTGCCACCCGAAATTCATTGATGTCAGGATTTTCAGATCGAGTCGATTTCCGACTTGGTAAGTTTTATGAACCATTGACGGTTGGTGAAGTTTTTGAAGTCATCGTTTCGAATCCTCCTTACGTTGCTGATGGGGAAGCTCAAGATCTTGAGCCCGAAATCCGGGAATGGGAGCCAGGAGTAGCTCTCTATGCTGGCCCAGACGGGCTTGCTGCGTTAAGAAGAATTGCCACCGGAGTTGGTCCATATCTCAAGCCGGGCGGATTACTCGCACTTGAGGTAGGGCTTGGCCAGGCGACTTATATCATGGAACTTTTGGAGAATACTGGAGAATTCAGAACGGTGCGGGTTTGTCGAGACCTGAGCGGTCGTGAACGTGTAGTGCTAGCTCATGGAGAGATGACTGACTAGAGTTTTTCCAGTGGAATCAACTGATTAGGGAAGCCTCTGACCCTGGAGATCTGTTATGGGTGAGATGTATGAGAAGGCAAAAGAACTTGGTAATGCACTCGCGAGAACAGATGAGTACCGTGCTCTCCGTAATGCAATTGATACTGCAGATGAAGACCGTGAATTAGTAGAATTGAGAAACCAGATTCGCGAACTGGAAACTGAGATCGAAGCGTTGATGCGAGCTGGTCGTGAGCCAGATGAGGACATTACAAAAGTGTACGCTGAATTAACTGAAGAGCTTCAGACTAAACCTGAATTTCAGCGACTTATCTCAGCGCAGACGAACTTTGAGAAGGTTATGTTCAAGGTGAATGAAACTGTGACGAAAGGGATCGAAGAAGGTGGAGATAGTCGTATTATCCTTTCGTCATGAGAAAATAATGCTTGCCGGACACTGCTCGATATAACATTCGACCCAACAAGAGAGTTTCGCTTGAAGCAACCCCATCAGATTCAACCAGCCGAAGGGAAACTGGGAGTTCTGCTTCCTGGCTTTGGTGCTGTAGCTACGACATTTATCGCAGGAGTGGAGTCAATAAGGAGAGGCTTAGCTGAGCCCTTTGGGAGTTTGACCCAGATGAATACTATCCGTTTGGGCAAGCGAACTGACGAGATGACCCCACTGATCAAAGATTTTGTACCTCTTGTTGGGCTTGAGGATCTGGTCTTTGGAGCTTGGGATCCGATCTGCGATGATGGTTATGAGAGCGCTCTTAAGGCGGGTGTGCTCCAGAAGGATAGTCACCTTGATCCTATCAGGGATTTCCTCTCCTCAATTCAGCCAATGAAGGCTTCCTTCAGCACCGACTATGTCAAGAAGCTGGACGGCCCTCACAAGAAGAGTGGAAATAAGAGGGAACAGGCCGAGGAACTCCGCCAGGATATCAGACGTTTCAAAGAAGAGAATGGCTGTGATCGTTTAGTGATGATTTGGTGTGGTTCCACAGAGATTTTCCTAAGGCCTGGCCCAACGCACGAGACACTGGAATCCTTCGAGAAAGCGATGGACGAGGATGATGAGTCGATTGCTCCGAGCATGCTTTATGCTTACGCAGCAATCATGGAGGGTGTGCCTTACGCAAACGGTGCCCCGAACTTGTCCGCAGATATACCAGTGCTTGAGCAACTTGCGATAGAGAGAGGAGTTCCGATTAGTGGAAAGGACTTCAAGACCGGCCAGACCCTCATGAAGACAATCTTAGCTCCTGGTTTCAAGACCAGGATGTTAGGGCTATCAGGTTGGTTCAGTACGAATATTCTTGGAAACCGGGATGGTGAAGTCCTGGATGATCCAGAGTCCTTTAAGACCAAAGAGGAGTCGAAGCTCAGTGTACTCGAGCAAATCCTTCAACCCAACATGTACCCTGAGCTATATGGGGACATGTACCACAAGGTAAGGATCAATTACTACCCACCCAGGGGAGACAACAAGGAGGGCTGGGACAACATCGACATCTTCGGATGGTTGGGTTATCCCATGCAGATAAAGATTGATTTTCTTTGCCGCGATTCGATACTTGCTGCTCCAATTGTGCTTGACTTGGCGCTTTTCCTCGATTTGGCAATGCGCTCGGGGCTATCTGGCATACAAGAGTGGCTCTCATTCTACTTCAAATCGCCACAGACAGCTCCAGGTCTTTATCCAGAGCATGACATTTTTATTCAACACTGGAAGCTTAAGAATACCCTCCGTTGGTTGATGAAGGAGGACATGCTAACACACTTGGGGGTGGAGTATTACGACTAGCCCCGTGAACGGACGATTCATAGTCCTTGAAGGGGCAGACGGGGTTGGCAAGACAACTCAAACGGCTCTGCTGTCATCGTGGATGGAGTCCATGGGGGTTGAACATGTAGTCGCGCGTGAGCCAGGAGGAACACCGCTCGGTGAGGCTGTGCGGGACCTGATTCTCCAGGAAATAGATTTGCACATCGCACCCGAGCCGGAATTACTACTGATTTTGGCATCCAGGGCGGCTTTTGTTAGGGAGGTTGTAACTCCGGCATTGGCAGCTGGAAAAGTGGTTCTTGCGGACCGCTTTGCCCTCTCAACACTTGCCTATCAGGGTTACGGTAGAGGCATACCACTTGATGATATTCGTGATGGACTGAGAATTGCCACCGGTGGATTGGAGCCAGACTTGTACATCATACTGGACATACCTATTGAGGAAAGTTCGGCCCGCCAAGTTTCGAGTGGTGTCGAACCTGATCGAATAGAGCGCGAAGGGGATGGCTTTCTCCGGTCTGTGCGCCAAGGGTATCTTGCACTAGGAGATTCGGAGTCCGGTGTTCGAGTGCTAAACGGATCCGGCCCGCCGGAGGCCGTACAGGAGAGGGTGCGTAAACTTCTAATTGAGATTTTTCCAGAAACCTTCGGTGGCTCAGATTTGTGAAGTGAGGCGTACTTTAGAGGGCCCTTCCGTATAACTTGATATGGGGAATGACACGTGAGGCGAAGCACCCTGACGGCAGTTGCCGTTGCAGTATCATCAGTTGTGGTGGGTGGTTGGTTGCTCCAAGAGGGTGTGAGTCGCTCAGATAACTCTTACCTGCGCGTTCGTGTACTTCAGGAAGTTATAGACAGGGTTGAGTCCAGCTTTGTCGACGAAGTCGAATATGATCGTCTGCATGAGTCTGCGATTGATGGCCTATTGAGGGATTTAGGAGATCCGCACTCATCGCTCATCCCAGCAAGCTCTTACGAGAATATTGAAATTCGGACTAGGGGTGAATATGGGGGTATCGGGCTTGAGGTGGTCGATCGTAACGGATGGGTGACCGTAGTAAGTCCGATCCCAAATACTCCTGGAGCACGAGCAGGTATCAGGGCTGGAGATCAGTTTTTTGAGATCGAAGGAGTACCTGCAGATACGATGGTCACAGATCAGGCGGTTGAAATGCTTCGTGGTCGTCCTGGAACAGAAGTCAGCGTTAAGGTGTTGCGGCCGGGAGTTGATGAACCCATTCCGTTTACCATTGAGCGCGAAGAGATCCAACTTAGGGCAGTTCCATTCGGCTTGATGCTTGAGCATGGGATAGGGTATGTCCCGCTACAGACGTTCCAAGTAGGGTCTGAGCGTGAAATCACCACAGTACTTGATTCTCTTAGAGAGTCTGAGGGGGCTCGGTCTCTGATTCTCGATCTTCGTGGGAACCCAGGAGGATTGTTGGATGTGGGCATCGCGGTCTCGGACCTTTTCCTAGATATGGATCTCTCAATAGTAGAGACTCGAGGACGCGCTTCTGACCAAAATGAAACGTATTCTGCAAGAGAGCCCGACGCTTATCCTAGTTTCCCCATTGTAGTTCTTGTCGACCGTGCCAGTGCATCAGCATCAGAGATTGTTGCGGGAGCATTACAAGATCATGACCGGGCGGTAATCATCGGCCAACCAACATTCGGTAAGGGATCTGTACAAACTCTTTATCGCTTGACTGGGGGGGACGTACTCCGTTTGACAACAGCTCGGTGGTATACGCCAGTCGGACGTTCTATCCATCGCGTCTCTCAGAGACAAGTGGAGATGGAGGGACAAAGCCTGGGTATTTCTGGAGAGCTTGTAATACCCGCTGATATGTCCGCGCGTCCCGAGTTTTCCTCAATGGGTGGGCGTATGCTTTATGGTGGTGGAGGTATCACCCCTGATCTTGTTGTGCCACCTGAGATTTTATCCGTCGAAGAGACCGAGGCGGTTGGTAGGGTATTTCGTCAAGCTGGTGCTTTCAACGTAGCCCTTTTCAACTATGCAGTGTCATACATTCGTGATCATCCTGAACTTGAAGTTGGTTACACTTTAAGTGATGAGGATCTCGCAACGTTCTTTGAGACGCTTCGAGAGTCAGCCGCTGAAATTGATGAAGCTGCCTTCATCACCGGTGCCCGTTTTGTTCGGTATCACCTTGAGAGAGAAATTGCTCTTCAGGTATGGGGTGACTCTGGGGTATTTGAGCAATCCCGAAAGTATGATGAAGAACTGGCCTCTGCGCTGGAACTGTTGCGTGGTGTGTCGACGCAAGATGATCTCATTGAGGCGCTCGAGCAGGCGCGTCAAAGTCGGAAGCCCTGATCTTCGTGGAGTGTTTTATCTTCGCAGAGAAGATCGCCTCATCACGCTATCCCTGAGGTTTAGCCGGAATCTGTCTTTCATCCCATATCCGATTACTTGACTGATCAATGAGTGCTGTGGAAGTCCTTAGAGGTGATGTCGTGGAAGCACGACATGCCGTGCATATTGCGGTTGCCGATGCCCATGGGAGAGTAGTTGCCAGGTCGGGTAACGGAGACGGGTTGACTTATTTTCGATCTGCAGCAAAGCCCTTCCAAGCACTTCCGCTTGTGGAGGAAGGGGTAGTCAGCAGATTTGGAATTTCTCTTCAGGAGCTTGCTCTTTGCTGTGCCTCACACGAGGGAGAACCTGCTCACGTTGCAGCGGTCCGGTCGATTCTTTCCAAGGTTGGCGTGGATGAGGCGCTATTCCAGTGTGGCGCTCACCTTCCATTTGGTCCTGATGCTAGCCAGGAACTCTTAATGCATGGTGGCCAAGCTATGCCGATCCATAACAACTGTTCAGGCAAACATGCAGGAATGCTGGCACTAGCAGTAGGTATGGGATGGGATCCGGTAGACTACCATCTACCTGATCACCCTGTTCAGGATCGTATGTTGAGGGAGATCCTCAGATGGACAGGGCTTGATAAAGCTGAAGTGGTTACAGGAGTGGACGGATGTGGTGTGGTCTGTTTCGCTGTTCCTTTATTCCAGATTGCCAGATCATTCGCACGGTTTTCTGCTGCTGCCGCTGATAATGAGGGCCCAGCTGAGATCGTACGTGCGATGACCACACATCCTTTCATGGTTGGTGGAACGGGACGAGCGTGCACCGAAGTTATGGAGGCTGCGGCAGGGAAAGCTTTCGTAAAGCTTGGAGCAGAGGGGACATATATTGGAGGGATTCCAGCTTCAGGACTTGGTTTTGCAATCAAAGTTGAAGATGGAGGACGACGGGCAGTTGAAGTAGCTCTTGTCAGAGTTCTTGAGGAGCTTGGTGTGTTTACAGAAACAACTGTTACCACGATCAGCCATCATGGGAATCCGATAGTGTATAATACCCGGGGTGAAGCAGTTGGTGAGATCAGGCCGAATTTTCGTCTGAAGTTTGAGTCCCCATGAGCCAGAATTTGCAACCATCGTTAGAGATGCTGGTGCGTCTTAGCGCTGTCATTGCCAGTCGCCAGACCGATGAACTATCAAAGCACTTCAACTTGCTAGCTACTAGAGCAGATGCTGTCCAAGTCGAGGAGGTGATTCTTCAAAGCTACCTGTTTCTTGGGTATCCCATAGCGTTAAATGCGATGGCTTTATGGCGTGAAAAGATTGGACCGAACATTTCTATTCAAGCACAAGAAGACCTCGACACTTGGACAGTTCGTGGACAGGAGGTCTGCGGAGCTGTTTATGGCGGTCAGTACGCTGACCTACGGGCATATATTCGCAGGCTTCATCCGGACCTAGAGCAATGGATGGTTCAGGAGGGATACGGCAAGGTTCTGGGGCGTTCAGGCCTGTCACTGGTCGAGCGCGAACTGTGCATTGTTGCGCTCCTGGCCGTATTAGATGTACCGAAGCAACTCTATTCTCATCTCCGAGGTGCGCTAAATGTTGGAGCTGACGTCTGGCAAGTTTCACAGGCGCTCAAGATTGGACTCGGATATGTCGAGGATGATATTGCTACTCGTGGCTGGAAAACTTGGGACTCTTTCCAATCGCGTGCTGCTGTAGGTGAGTGAATCGTGTTTATAGATCATGCAGTAATTGAAGTGAAAGCGGGTACAGGCGGCGCCGGATCAGACGCTTTCCGCCGGGAAAAGGGAGTCCCACGCGGTGGACCAGCTGGCGGGGATGGTGGGAAAGGTGGAGACGTTTTGCTAGAGGCGGATGCTCAGCTTACTACGTTGCTCGATTATTCATATCGACGGCACTATAAAGCGGGTCGAGGTAAGCACGGTGGAGGAAAGAATCAGACAGGTAGGTCCGGTGAGGATCTAATTCTAAAAGTCCCGCGTGGGACGGTAGTTTTCGACGTCGATTCAGGGGATCTTCTCGGCGAACTCTTAGAAGATGGCGAGCATCTGATAATCGCATCTGGAGGGCGAGGAGGTCGTGGCAATACTCGATTTAAGACGCCAACGCGCCAGGCTCCGCGGCGTTGGGAGGCTGGTGAAGACGGTGAGGAACGTCGGATTCGGCTTGAACTCAAGCTGATTGCAGATGTGGGACTGGTCGGTGAGCCGAATGCAGGGAAATCCACATTCTTGGCGACGGTCACCGATGCAAGACCGAAGGTTGCCGACTACCCCTTCACTACGTTGGAGCCGAATCTCGGTGTTGTGAGACTCCGGGATTTTCAGTCATTTGTGATTGCTGATATTCCTGGAATTATAGAAGGAGCACATGAGGGAAGGGGCTTGGGCCATAAGTTTCTGCGCCATATTGAACGGACTCGAACTCTCGCACTGATGATTCCAGTGGACACGGAGAACATTCAACAAGCATTCCAGGCCCTAAGAGCTGAACTTGAAGCCTATTCTCCAGAACTCGCGACAGCTCCGTTCTGTGTAGTACTAACGAAGACTGACCTCCTTCCTCCAGATGCTGAGTTCCCGGAGTTTCAAGCAGAAGGGGCTTGGGAAGTTTTCGGTGTTTCATCGTCAACTAACAGAGGTTTAGACGAGCTTTTGACAGCCCTTTGGAAGGAGAGTCGTCCCTCTGAGGAACTGACGGATGACGGGGGTGACCAAGCATGGGTACCCTGAATAAGGTTCCGGTCTCATCCGTTTACGTGCACGCACCATTTTGTTCAAGACGTTGTTTCTACTGTGATTTTGCTGTAGAGGTAAATTCCTCCGACAATCTCAGTGCCTGGACAAGAGCACTCTCAGGGGAGCTTATAGCAGTCGAACGAGAAGGTGTCTTTACCATGTCGGAGGCACTAAAAACGCTATACGTAGGAGGTGGTACCCCATCCCTGTTAGGCTCTCAAGCGATGAAAGGCCTTGCAGAAGTAATTGGATATAGCCGCCTCGAAGATCCTGAATTCGAGTGGACTGCTGAGGCTAACCCCGAGACTGTCACGCATGACTTAGTTGAAAGTTGGTACAATGTTGGTGTTAATCGGATGAGCCTAGGCGTGCAAAGCTTTGATACACAGGTACTCACATGGATGGGGCGCCTGCACGGGCCAGCTGGTGCAGTTCAGGCGGTCAATACAATAAAAGAAATAGGGATTTATAATCTCAGCGTTGATCTAATTTTTGGGTTGCCGTCCAGACTAAAGCGGTGTTGGCGCACTGACTTGTTCAAGGTATTGGAACTAGACATCCCACATATCAGCTTGTACGGACTCAGCGTAGAGCCTGATACACCATTAGGTCGATCAGTCAGAGATGGCAGTGAGTTCCCAGTTGATGAAGGGCAATACAGGGATGAATACCTTACTGCTGTAGAGCTATTAAGAGATGCAGGATATCAACATTATGAAGTCTCCAGCTTCAGTCACCCAGGGTTTGAATCAAGACATAACTCTGCATACTGGGATGGAAGTCCTTATCTGGGCTTGGGCAACTCTGCCCACAGTTATTCAGGATTCTATCGTCGCTGGAATGTCAGAGATTGGGGTGCGTATAATGCCTTGGCCACAGGGACAGGGATCACGTGGGAAAAGGGTGAGCACCTTGATGCGGCCTCTAGATCTTTAGAGAGATTATGGTTGGGTCTACGAACTGCGTTGGGGCTTCGGCTAGAGGATCTAGCTGACACGCAGCGGGTAATCGTCCAGTCCTGGGTGCAGGAAGGTTGGAGCTTGGTTGAGAATGGAAGAGTGCGCCTTACCGCAGAGGGTTGGCTACTGTTGGACCGACTTACTTTGGAGCTTGATGGTGCTCCGGTGGGTTGACGTTCGAATCAACCATACTCGATCTTCGACTATGACTGTTTTGGAAAGGGCTGAGTTTACTGGTGCCGAGCTCACTGAACGTGAACGGCAGGTCTTGGATGCAGTGGTGCGCACTTATGTGGAGACTGCTGAACCGGCTGGTAGTAGAACGGTCTCTCGAAATTTTGATCTAGGTATCTCATCTGCTACCGTCCGAAGCACCATGGGTGATCTTGAGGATAAGGGATATCTCTTCCACCCTCATACTTCTGCGGGACGTGTGCCGACCGACCTTGCATATCGTTTTTTCGTTGACAGACTCATGGCACCGCAGAGACTTACCGGTGAGGAACGAACGAATCTTCGACGCCAACTTGATGGCACTAGCACCTCCGTTGTGGACCGTCTTGTGATGAAAGCAACACGTGCGCTGAGCTTCGTCTCGAACGAACTCGGTGTAGCAATTGCTCCTCGCTTGGAAGTGGCAGTTCTAGAGAAGGTCGAGCTGATACAGGTCTCTTCAAGCCGGGTGCTGTTCGTGGCAACGATTCGAGGTGGAGTCGTGCGAACGGTCTATGTCGACCTACCTCTAGAGGTGCCCCGGAAAACTCTTCTTACTGTCACCGTTGCCATGAATGAACGCCTGGCTGGGCTCACTCTCCAGGAGATTCGTCGTACACTTCCTGAGAGGATGCGGGATTCTCATTCAGGGGAGTTCGGAGCAGCTGAGTTTATGAACATCTTTGTCCAGTCGGGGGCAAAACTTTTCGATCTACAGGAGTTGGATAGAACAAGTATCCTTTTGGGGCATACGAGTGTCCTGGCGTCACAACCGGAGTTTGAGGAACGTGACCAATTAACTAATCTGATCGAACTCACTGAAAGACGAGATCTTCTCGCAGACGCCATGGGTAAACGTGACCACAGAGGTCGGGTTATGATTACGATCGGTGGTGAGAATGATAGGAATGAACTCGCTGACTTCACGCTGGTGACTTCTGAGTACCAGATAGGTGATCTTACAGGAGTAATTGGAGTTATCGGCCCGACACGTATGCCTTATGAGAAAGTGGTGACGATCGTTGACTACACTTCGACGCTTGTCACTCGGATGCTCCAAAGCTGATCTAATCTTACTACTTCACTGAACATCTCCAACAGCTTTCTAATGGCTGATTACTACGAATTACTCGGCTTGTCACGTGATGCGGACCTCGAGGAAATCAAGAAGAGGTACCGTAAGCTTGCGTTCAAATATCATCCCGATCGTAATGAAGGCTCTAAGGAAGCTGAAGAGCTATTCAAGCAAGTCACAGAGGCTTATGAAGTTCTTTGTGATCCTGAAAAGCGGTCGATGTATGACCGCTATGGTGAGCAAGGGCTTAAGGGCTCTGCTGGTCCCGGTGGAATGGGAGGTTTCGATTTTAGTGATGCAATCGAGATCTTCATGCGTGATTTTGGTGGTTTTTCAGGGTTTGAGGATGTTTTCGGAGCGAGTGGTGGACGCACACAAAGGTCTACATCTCGTAAAGGAAAGACCATACGGGTAGGGGTATCCCTTACACTTCCAGAAGTTGCACTAGGAGCAAAAAAAACTCTGCGTGTTTCAATCCTCGGCGAATGCGAGCCGTGTGCCGGGTCAGGCGCGAAATCTGGGACGGAACCGGTGGTTTGTCCCGAGTGTGGAGGGGCGGGAGAAGCACGGCATGTTCAGCGGTCAGTTTTTGGTCAGTTTGTGAGTGTTCAGCCCTGTCAAAACTGTCATGGGGAAGGTCGGATTATTCAGGAGCTTTGTAATTCTTGCCGCGGTGAAGGTCGAACCCGAGGTGATACGGAAATAGAAATAGAGGTACCGGCGGGGGTGACTGCAGAGAATTTTCTCACACTCAGAGGACGCGGTAATGTTGGGCCTAGAGGAGGGCCCCGAGGAGATCTCGTAGTGCTTCTTGAGATTGAAGACGATCCACGATTCTCACGCGATGGATCAGATATCTTCCATGAACTCCCAATAACCTTTAGTCAGGCTGCGCTCGGGGACGAAGTCCGAGTCCCTACGATCGAAGGAACCGCTCAAGTGACGATTCCTGCCGGCATACAGAGTGGGGACCATCTTAATCTTAAGGAACTTGGGCTGCCTGATCTCAATGGTCATGTCAGAGGAGATCAGATTATTAGGGTGATAGTGTGGACTCCAACGGACCTCAATACCCAACAGGAAGAGGCTCTAGAGAACTTGCGTGGCGTTGAAACACTCGCGCCGGAGCAAATCCGTCGTCGAACACATAGCGGGTTCTGGTCTCGAGTTAAGGAAGCTTTCACGGGAGGATGAACAACCCGAGACTTCGGTGGCTGGAGGTAGGGGTCCGTGCCCCGGTCACGGATAACGAGGCTTCGGTTTTGGTGGATAAGTTAGTTCAAGTGTGTGGCCGGAGTGTACTCGAACACGATGGTTGGCTGTACGCATATTTTGAAGAGCCTGATGAATTATCTGGCTTTATAGAGCGATTACGGTCCCGTGTAAGTTCTGCTATTGGCAATGAAGAAATCCACGTAGTAACTCGTTGGCAGGCAAATGAGGACTGGTCTGAGAAATGGAAACGTGGACTCGGCTCTAAAAGGATCACGGATACTATTGTAGTACGTCCATCGTGGGTGCAATTCCATCCTGAACCTGATGATATCGTGATTGTGATTGATCCTGGTATGGCTTTTGGAACTGCCGAACACGGTACAACTCGAGGAAGCTTGAGGCTCCTAGAGTCAGCTCTCAAGGTTAATGACCGAATACTAGATGTTGGCTCAGGAACTGGGATATTAGCGATAGCGGCAGCAGCATTAGGTGCGAGTGAAGCTATAGCAGTTGAGGGAGATCCACCGTCATTTGAAGCCCTACGAGAGAATGTGGAAAGAAATGGAGTGTCTAGCCGAGTCCAGTGTATAGAGGAGTGGGCTGACACCCATAGTCTTCAGCGAATGGGACCCGTTGACGGGATTGTCGCCAACCTACAGAGCGGTGTTCTGAGTCCGCTTCTTCCTGCTTTCCGTAATACACTAATTCAAGATGGGTGGTTAATTATGTCAGGTATTCTCTCGATCGAATGGCCTTGCTTTCTCGAGGATACAAGCGCTAAGGGCTTTAGGTGCGTTGAAGTAGACCATGACACGGAATGGACGAGTGGGTTATTCAGGATTGTTTGATAAGCTTTATGTGTCTGGGATCCTATCTTGGAACTGATACATCTAAGAAAACCAGCTCGGCCCTTTTCACGATAGAAATTAGTGCGTATCCGGGGATCGATCTTGCCATTGCGCTCGATTCTAACCACCCACAAGATCGGTTAGGCGCATTAATACGCGTGCTACCCCCTCTATCTGGAAGCTCGCCTTATGGCTGCTAATGAGTGTCTCTTCTGCAAAATTGTCCTCGGGGATGTTCCGGCGGATATCGTGCATGAAGATGATCAAGTACTTGCATTTCGTGACATTAACCCTCGGGCTCCCATCCATATCCTCATAATTCCTAAACAGCATTTGGAGTCGCTTGCATCAGTGGCTGATGAGAACCGTGACCTGATGGGACACATGATGCTTACCACTAAAAAGATTGCTAGGGATGAAGGCCTTTCCCAAAGTGGTTACCGAACTGTTATCAATATAGGAGCAGATGGTGGCCAGACGGTTAATCACCTGCACCTACACCTCCTTGGTGGCCGGGCCCTCCGGTGGCCACCAGGATGAGAGTGGCTTCCTCCGATTCACCAGGTACGTTACTAGCATCGCCGTTTTGGTTGGCCTAATAGAACTCAAGTGAAGGGAAGAGTGACTTGTGTCTCAAGAACTTAAGAACCGATTGAGGTCTGACCTCACATCAGCGAGAAAAGACCGTAATAAACTTCGTACGCTTGTCCTTTCCACGATTCTAGCTGATGTCCATAACAGGGAAATAGAATTGGGAACTGAGCTGACTGATGACCAAACTGTGAAGGTGCTCTCGAGAGGTATTAAGCAGCGTAAAGATGCTGCGTCTCAGATGCGTGCTGCTGGTCGTGATGAGCTCGCCAGCGAAGAAGAAGCTCAACTTACAGTCCTCAGTGAGTATCTCCCAGAAGGTATGTCAGAAGATGAGGTCAGGGCGTTAGTGCGGGCTGCAATTGAGGAAGGTGTAGACCAAATGGGGATGTTAATGGGGCGGATTATGCCGCAAATCGGAGGCCGATTTGATGGTAAAGAGGCAAATAGGATAGTGCGTGAAGAACTTAACCAGTGAACTTGATTCACAAATCCAGACCGGATTCAAGGTAAGGTTCCTGGGGTGAGCGAGCAGAGAGGAGCCCCGCAGTCACGTTCTGTGCTACAGATCAAGAAGGGTACAAACGTTCGCGTGTGTACAACCGGAATCCGGGGTAAAGTGATTGAGGTCAGTGGTGATCGTGTGATTCTTGAAGCTGGGGAACTCAAGTTAGATATGGCCCTTTCGGATATAGAAGTTATCACTGCTCGGCCTGAGGTTACTCCAGGTGATGAAGATACAGGATGGAAGGGACCTGAGTTGGGAACGATCGGCTCTGAAGTTGACCTCCATGGAATGAGGGTGAATCAGGTAGAACTTGAACTTTCGAGAGCATTGGATGCTGCAGTTTTGGAGGATCTATCTGAGATTCGCGTTATTCACGGCAAGGGCACGGGAGCACTCCGGAAACGTGTAGCTGAGATACTTGACAAAGACTTGCGTGTGGTGGAGACCCGCATGGGTTACCCCTATGAAGGTGGGGCGGGTGTCACAATTGTGATGTTCGACGGAGAACTATGATTCCTGATGAAATAGTCGAAGAAGTTCGTGCCCGTGCTGATATTGTTGATATCATTGGCGAATTTGTAGCGCTAAAGAAAGCCGGTAAGGAATTCAAAGCGAATTGCCCATTCCACGAAGAACGTACTCCGAGCTTTCATGTTGTTCCTGACAAAGGCTTCTTCAAGTGTTTCGGGTGTGGCCAGTCAGGGGATGTGTTCAAGTTCTTGATGGAACGCCAGGGTATGGACTTTGTGGAAGCCGTAAAACACGTGGCTGGGCGAGCTGGTGTCGAAGTGCGTGAGGTAAAAAGGGCTGCTGAAGCAGATGACCCCAATCGTCCTCTATATGCTATCAATGCCTTTGCACAGGACTGGTTTCGAGATCGTATTACAGACCCTGATGGTGGTGCGGCCGCTCGAACCTACTTGGAAGGGCGAGGGATTAGTCCAGACATTGCAGAACGATTTGGGGTGGGGTATGCCCCAAACGATTGGGGGGCATTGCGCAGTGCTGCAGGGAAGCATGGACTGGAAGATGATCTCATGTTGGAGGTGGGTCTCCTTAATACCAGTGACCGCAAGAAAAACCCGTACGATCGTTTTCGGGGTCGTATAATGTTTCCTATCGAAAGCGTTTCAGGTCGGGTTATCGCATTCGGTGGCAGAGATTTTGAGTCGGATCAAGCAAGCGCACCCAAGTATCTCAACTCTCCAGAGACGCAAATCTACAGGAAAGGTGAAAATCTATACGGCCTGTCATGGGCTCGGCACGCCGTTCGCCGCGAAGAGTGTGCACTCTTGGTTGAAGGGTACATGGATGTAGTCTCACTTGCAGCCCATGGTTTCGATAACACAGTGGCTTCTCTAGGAACCGCTCTGACGCCCGAACAGGCAAGACTTTTGGCACGCTACACAAAGCGCCCATTGCTACTCTTTGACTCAGATGCTGCTGGTCTACGGGCAACATTCAAGGCTGGAGACATTCTTCTAGAAGCTGGGCTCCATACAGGAGTAGTGACTTTGCCACCGGGTGAGGACCCAGATACGGTTGTGCGAAATCAGGGCCCAGAAGCTCTGCGTGAATATCTGGATCAGGCAGTCGATGTTCTAGATCGTAAACTTCAGATCCTTGAAGAGAGAGACTATTTCTCTTCTATCGAAGGCCAACGGTCCGCACTTGATCGCTTGTTACCAACCATCCGTTGTGCAGCGGATGCAGCTCTTCGAGACATCTATGTGACCAAAGTTGCAGACAAGACCGGCGTCCGTAGACAAACTCTCGAAGAGGAGTTGAAGAAGCAGCGCCCGCGGGTTGCAAAGACAACCAGAGCCTTTGGTTCAGGCAAATACCCAATCAAGCCTACACAGTTAGCGCCGAAGGCTTCAGTAGAACGACAAGTTCTACTCATGATGACCAAAGGGCCTGAGTGGGTAGAACGAACTGTGGAGTTGATCTCACCAGAGGACTTTGACGATCAGTCCTACCGCGCCATCTTTCACGCTCTTCTTGATGACCCTGAACTGCGTGTCGTACCCGCTTCTATGGACGCTATAGCTGCTCAGAAATTTGAGGAGATTCTGTCCGATCCGATGGAGCTCGATCACGGGTTGGAAGTATTCACGAAATCTGTGGATCGGATTCGTGCAGAGGTGCGTTACCGACACGTCAAGGATATCCAGCGTAAGATGGAATTAACACAGGATGAGGACGAGAAATTAGAGCTGCTTAAAACAATGAAAGAGTGGACGAAAGAAGTGCGTGATCTGGATCCGACAATTCTGCAAAGACGCAGTGCGTCTGTGGGCGACAAAAACTAAGAGAGCGGAGCACATGACGGAGCAAGACCGAAACAACCTTGTAGAGCTTCAACGAATTGACCTTAAGATCCTTGCGGTACAACAGCAGATCAGGGATTTCGATCCATTACTGGGTGAGGTTGAGGAACCAGCGTTGGTTTTGGAGAGTGATGCCCAGAAGACGCGAACTCGACTTAAGGAAATCAATCTAGAAGAACGTCAGCTGGAACTAGGCGTAGCGGAGAAACGCGAACGTCAAAAACGATTAGATGAGCGATTAGGGTCAGTAAGAAATCTCCGAGAAGAAGCAGCCGTCAGTGCAGAGCTCGAGATGGTGAAACAGGCGTTGCAAAATGATGAGCAGGAGGCATTATCGATACTTGATCAGATCCGAAGAATGGAGGGTCGCCTAGAGGAATTAGATGAGGCGATAACCGAGGCCCGGGGGATTGTCGGTCCGCGCCTAGAGGAATTGATATCTGGGCGTGATACAGCTGAGAGAGAACTTGGTGCACTGGAGCAGGATAGGGAAAACTTCGTTCATAAGATGGATCCACTGGAGATCAGGTTATATGAAGGCATCAGGCGGGGTGGAAGGGTTACCGCGGTTGCGGCCCTGACAGAAGATGGTGCCTGTAGTCACTGTTTTGGGATTGTTCCTCCTCAGCTCCAGAATGAAGTTAGGCATGGCAAGTCTTTAATCCGGTGTGAGGAGTGTGGGGTTATCCTTACGCTAACTGAGTACGAAGATGAGCTAACGGGAGTGATGGCTGCTGAGGAGTCGGTTGAGGAAGAGGCTGCTGTATCCCAAGAAGTCTCTGGAGAAACAGTAGATGAGGATCAGGTAGACGAGTGACGATTGGCGGGCCTCGCGGAGGAGATTCCGGTGGCCTGAGTCCAGGAAGCGATCTATCGAAGCGCCAGTGGGTCATCTCTGAACGACCTGATTCGGAGACTGTTCGATCTCTCACTGATGAGCTGCGATTACCCGAACCAGTCTGTGCACTTTTAGCTGTCCGAGAATTAACGCCCCCAGAAAAAGCAAAGTGTTTCTTGCGACCGGATCTCAGTCAACTCCACGACCCTGCAACTTTGGCAGATGCGGAGATGGCTGCTGAGAGGATTGTTGGGTCGATTGATTCTCATCAAACAATTCTTGTGCATGGAGATTACGATGTTGATGGAATAAGTGCAGCAGCACTTATGACTCGCTGGTTAGCTTCTTTGGGTGGCAAGGTAGTTCCGTTCGTGCCCCACAGACTAAGAGATGGTTATGACTTCGGAACTGCAGGCCTGCAGGCAGCGTGCAATGCAGGAGCCGAACTAGTCATTACTGCTGACTGTGGCACCACTGCACACCGCACAGTGGAAGCTGCTTGTGCAGCAGGGATCGATGTGATCATTACGGATCATCATACTGTTTCTGATTCACTTCCTAATGCCACAGCAGTGGTAAACCCACTAAGACCTGATTGTGCTTATCCAAACAAGGGGCTTTGTGGCACTGCGTTGGCCTACAAGATCTGTGAATTGGTAGCGACAGCAGCTGGTAAAGATCCTGAAATGCTTGTCGACTACCTTGACCTGGTTGCTCTTGCCACGGTGGCAGATATGGTTCCTCTGTCTGGAGAAAACCGAAGTCTAGTGCACTTCGGACTGCGCCGTTTTGCCAATACTACCATTCCTGGGATACAAGCCCTCCTTGATGTGACAGATGTTTCTGGGCAGGACATCACAGAAAGAGAGATCGGCTTTGTACTCGCTCCAAGGATTAATTCTGCGGGTCGGATTGGTGAGACTAAAGACGCCCTCAAGCTTCTGCTAACTGACGATCCTACCGAAGCTCTTTTACTAGCAAGAAAACTTGATCAGACCAATCAGGAGAGAAGGACAGAAGATCAGCGAACTCTTGAAGAGGCTCTAGAGATCCTCGACCATGATCATGACCTGAGTCGTGACATGGGCGTGGTTCTTGCCTCCGACGGATGGCATCCTGGAGTGATTGGTATTGTCGCTAGCAGGATTGTGGAAAAGATCCAGCGACCAGTTCTCATAATTGCCCTAGATGGAGAAAGAGGTCGCGGAAGTGGGCGCTCAATTCCTGGATTCAACCTTTTTGAGGCATTGAAGAAATGTTCGGAGTACCTAATCCGTTTTGGTGGTCACAAGCAAGCCGCGGGAATGGATGTGGCCCGGGAAGCTCTACCCGCTTTGCGTGAGGCCTTCAACATTGCTGCTAGTCAGCAATTCTCTATGGATGAACTACGCCCAGAGTTGCTCGTGGATCTTGAAATAGGTCTCGAGTCGATAGACCTACAGTTAATTCATTGGCTAAAGTACCTAGGGCCACATGGTATAGGTAACCCTTCTCCGGTCTTCATTATTCGTGAAGTGGCGTTCAAGCAAGCCAAGATCGTAGGTACTAACCACATCAAGACGACCTTGATCGGCAATGGAGGTGCTCTGGAAGCGATCGGCTTTGGTTTGGCTGACCGGCATTCACCGGAGACCCTTTCCCACGGTTTATACGACATTGCGGTTGAGCTTGAGCGAAATGAATTCAGGGGAAAAGTCAGTGCTCAGGCTCGCCTTCTCGAAATCAGAGTGCACAGGAAAGACGATTGAGGATCATTTCGGGATGTTGGAAGGGACGACGCCTGGGCTCCATACGGGGGACTAGGGTTAGGCCTACGACCGACAGGGTTAAAGAGGCGTGGATGTCGGCAATGGGTGGAAGTATGGATAAAATCACTGTGCTAGACCTTTTCTCAGGATCCGGCGCACTTGGACTGGAAGCGCTAAGTCGGGGGGCTTTGTCGGCAGTTTTTGTTGAGCAAGACCGAGGGGCCCTTAGCATTCTGCGAGGCAACATCGAGTTGCTTGGTGCCTGGGATAAGTGCATGGTTGTTGAGGATGACGTGTTCCATTATTTGGATGGGAACCGTGAGGTTTTTGATCTCGCGCTTGCTGATCCGCCGTATGGGACTTCAGCATCAGTTAGTCTGGTTTCTTTTTTTCTTCAAAAACCCTTTGCGCGAGAGCTCTGGTTGGAGCATCGTTGGGGGGAAAAGTTAGGTACGCCTGATATCGCGCGCACGAGGCGTTACGGCGATACTGCACTCACGACTTTGACCACTTGATAATGAGCCCACACAGACCTGTCATCGCAATTTATCCAGGCTCTTTTGATCCGATCACTAAGGGTCACGAAGACCTTGTGCGACGCACCCTCCGTGTTGCGGACCGATTAGTAATTGCTGTTAGCAGTACTTCTACCGAAAGCAAAGAACACTTGTTTGATGTAAACGAACGCGTAGAACTCATCCAGGAAATCTTTGCCAAGGATGACAATGTTGAAGTCAGTAGATTCGATGGGTTACTTGTTGATTTTGCTCGTGACTTAGGTGCTCAAGTGGTTATTCGAGGACTGCGGGCTGTGTCCGACTTCGATTACGAGCTTCAAATGGCACAGATGAATCAAGAGCTTGGCCCGGAGATTGAAACACTGTTTCTCGTACCTGAGGTGGAATACTCCTTTCTCTCGGCTTCACTCGTTAGGGAAGTCGCGTCACTCGGCGGTGATGTATCGAGATTTGTTTCTGCTCCAGTACTTCGCTGTCTCAAGGAAAAAATAGCCTAGTGACAAGCTTTCTTCTATTTGGTGGGTTTTTGCAGGCATATAGGTTCTCCAATATTGCTCTGCTGTGTAGCCAGTTATGCTAGTCGACATGAGAGGGACTAAACGTAAATTCCCATCGGTGCAAAACTTCCATGGGTTTTAGGGTTGTAGCGAAGGATGACGTCACTCTCATTGAGGTTGGAGGTCAGTTGATCGTGGGGAACCGACAATTGCTCAAGGAGCAGGTGCTTGAGCAATTGGAACGAGGAGATCGTAAGTTTATAGTTGACTTCTCAAAGACGGACTATATCGATTCATCCGGCCTTGGAGTCCTAGTGACACTCTCGAAGAAGATTCGAGAACACGGAGGGCAACTCAGTCTTGTTAGCCTTAGTGAGGACCTTCGAACCCTCTTCGAATTAACCAAATTGGACACTCTTTTCATTTTTTCCGATTGAGAACAAGTTCGACACACTCTGGGATGAATCCACTACTTTTGTAGTTGGTGACTGAGGCTCTTTAACCTCGGACAATATGGATCCCAACTTAAGTCGACCAAAGCGCTCGCTTGGCCAAAACTTCCTGGTCGATGTCAATATCCAGAAGAAGATCGTGGCTGCGTTGGGCGCTGATGCTATGGAGGTTGTGCTGGAGGTGGGCCCGGGACGTGGCGCACTCACCCGTCATCTTGTGAGCGCCGTCTCCAAGCTGGTACTGATAGAACTTGATCGTGATTTAGCGGCCATGTGGGCTGAAAAATATAGAGATCGTAATGATGTGACGGTCCTGCAAGGAGATGTGCTAACGATTCCTTTCTGGGAAGCAGTTGAAGATCCTTCTCAAGTTCATGTCATAGGAAATATTCCCTACAACATCACTTCTCCCATCATCTTTCGTCTCCTGGAGCGTCCACGTCCTAAGAGCATTTTATTGACGGTTCAAAAGGAGGTGGCAGAGCGCATAATGGCTCCGGTGGGGTCAAAGGAATATGGGGCCTTATCTGTAGGAATTCGAAGCATAGCGAGTGTGGAAAGACTTTTCGGAATCGGTAGGCATGCATTCAAGCCTAAGCCAGGGGTCGATTCCACTGTGATTCGAATTGTTCCGTTTCGCCCTGAGCCTCTTTCACTCGAAGAAGAACTAAGCCTGCGCAGGCTCGTGCGATCAGCTTTCCAATGGAGAAGAAAGCAACTCAGGAAAATCTTAAGGGATCATGAAGCACTCAACATCTCGCCAGAGCTAATTGAAGGTGTAGCTGAACGGGCTGAGGTAGACCTCACGGACCGCCCCGAGCGTTTGTCTCCTGAGGCATTTCTGAGACTCGTCCGGACGTTGCCGTAATCTTTACCCACTCGTACTTTCTTGTGAAGCTTTTCACAAGCGGCTGCCTGTCCCGCAAGCTGCCTGGTCCGGTCCTTTGTCTAGACGCATATCCGACTCAACTATTCGCCGACTCTCGCACTATTTGCGAGTGCTAGAGTCGATCCAGGGTGATGGTGGAGTAACAGTTTCAAGTGAGCAGCTTGCGAGGCGCGGGCACACTACGGCAGCTCAAGTCAGGAAAGATCTTTCTCACTTCGGTTCCTTTGGTAAGCGCGGACTCGGCTACAGTGTAGATGAGCTAAGGGATCGTCTGAGGATAATCCTCGGCCTAGACCAAGTGTGGCCAGTAGTTCTAGTTGGTGCAGGACGGATTGGTTCTGCATTGTTTGAGTATCCTGATTTCAAGAGGCGAGGATATGAATGTGTAGCCATCGTCGACAGCAATCCTGAGAAAATTGGAAGAAAATGGGGTGAGCTCGTAATACAGCCAACTGCAAAACTAGAGTCACTCATTAAGGAATTGTGTGCGACTTTAGTGATTCTCGCTGTTCCTGCTTCAGCTGCTCAATTGGTCGCAGAGTGCTCTGTAAATGCTGGTATAAATGGGATCCTTAATTTTGCTCCTGTGCAGCTCCAAGTACCAGATGGTATTCCGGTTGAAAACGTGAATCTTGTGATGGAACTTGAGGCTCTTTCATTTCAGATAACCCGAGCCTTGAAGACTTGAAACGCAGACCAGGGGAATGCAGGCGACAGTAGAGGGTTACTAGTCAGGATTGGCGATCAGAACTATTCAGGATGATACCTTTAACTCTGGAGCCAACGAAATTATTAGGCTCCGTAACCACCTTATACCCGCGCTTCTGTATTACGAGCAAAGAGATCTGAGGGTGTTATGACAGAGTGGACTTTAAATTTACCTCTCACCAGGGAAATCTCAGTCGGTTCGATTAGAATCCACGCTATTGAGTCTGGTATCCAGTGGCTCGATGGAGGTGCCATGTTTGGTGTTGTGCCAAAGCCACTCTGGCAACGTCGAATTCCTTCTGATGACCAAAACCGAATTCCCCTCGCGCTACGTTGTTTAGTCATAGAATCACCTGACGAACTGGTGCTGGTGGATACTGGGATCGGCAATAAGGAGAGCGAAGAATTTCATAAACTCTATGGTGTAGAGAACGCCGGGAATCCAACTCGTTTAGAGGATGGTATAAGGGCCGCAGGGTTCATGCCCGACGATATAGGAATTGTATTATCTACACACCTGCACTTCGATCACTCAGGCGGTAACACATTCCAAGACCTCGAAGGCAACATTCGACCAGCTTTCCAGAATGCGCGGTATGTTGTACAGCGCGGCGAGTTTGATTTCGCTCACAGTGGAAATGAACGAGTACGGGCAAGTTATTTAAGTCAAAACTTCGATCCTATACAGGAAGCCGGCCTTTGGGATTTTGTTGAAGGTGCAACTGAAGTTGTCCCAGGCGTAAAGGTGATACCAACTCCAGGACATACTCCATTTCATCAGTCAGTTGTGATTGAGAGCGATGGAGAAATTGCTTGTTTTCTTGGGGATGTATGCCCGACAGCAGCACATATCCCGCTTCCGTGGATTATGGGTTACGACCTTGAACCACTCGTTACGCTTGAGTCAAAGAAGAAGCTTTGGGCTTTAGCACGTGACCAAGAATGGCTGCTTATTTTCGAGCATGATCTACTTATACCGTGGGGTCGTCTCGATATTGAGTCAAAACGACCCCGACTTAAGGACGGCTAGTGTATCTTGGAGCAGATTGAGTCTAGGTAGCTTGGTATTTCTCTATGTTTAATCCTCAACAGAACACTCTCTATATTTAGTCGATGACAAATAACTCCGGAGTCCCTGTCATCCTTAGACGTTCCTCCAAAGGATCCTTATGACATGATGGATCATCTTCGATTGAGTGACCCAGAGATTTTCGATGCGATTATCTCGGAAGCTAGGAGACAAGGGGACGGACTCGAACTTATAGCCTCTGAAAATTTTGTTTCCCCGTCAGTGCTAGAAGCGATGGGGACCGTAATGACAAACAAATATGCCGAGGGTCTCCCGGATAAACGTTATTACGGAGGTTGCGAGTTTGTCGATGTTGTGGAGAAACTAGCTCGGGAACGTGCTAAAAAGCTTTTTAGTGCTGAACACGCGAATGTCCAACCACATTCGGGTGCTCAGGCCAACATGGCTGCCTATTTAGCATTCTTGGATCCGGGAGACAAAATTCTAGGTATGAATCTGAGTCATGGTGGCCACCTGACTCACGGATCACCTGTGAACTTTAGTGGGCGTTTGTTTGAGGTTGCTGCTTATGGTGTCCGAGAAGATGATGGGAGAATCGACTATGATGCTCTAAGAGATCAGGCCCTTACTGAACGTCCGAGTATGATCGTCGCTGGAGCAAGCGCCTACCCGCGGATGATCGATTTCGGCGTGTTTTCTGAAATCGCGAAAGAAATAGAAGCGATCTTGATGGTAGATATCGCCCACATAGCAGGGCTTGTTGCCACCGGGCACCATCCTAGTCCGGTACCGCATGGCGCTGTGGTTACAACCACCACACACAAGACCCTGAGAGGCCCTCGTGGTGGAATGATTCTTTGTACTCAAGAGCATGCCCAGGTGATCGACAAGTCGGTTTTTCCTTGTATGCAGGGTGGGCCACTTATGCATGTGATTGCAGCAAAAGCTGTTGCAATGCGTGAAGCGTTGAAGCCGGAATTCAGGGATTATTCAGCTCAGGTAATAGCAAATGCGAAGGCTCTAGGATCTGACCTTAAGAATCTCGGCTTGCATTTAGTGAGTGGAGGCACTGATACTCACCTGATACTGATTAATCTGAGGGATAGCCACGAAGACTTAACTGGTAAGGATGCAGAAGCAGCCCTGGAGGCCTCTGGGATCACCGTGAATAAGAATACTGTCCCTGGAGAGACACGTTCTCCATTTGTCACATCAGGTCTAAGGATTGGGACGCCGGCACTAACATCGCGAGGTATGAAGGAGCCCGAGATGAAGCGTATTGCGGACTGGATTTCACAAGTCTTAGAGTCACCTTCTAATGAGAGCCAAATCTTGAAGATAAGGGCAGAAGTCCTGGAATTCTGTGAAGAATTTCCGCTTTACAAAGAACTGCGGTTTTCATAGCAGTAAAGAGTGAGTAAGCTCCTGACTAGCGGACAACATTTCAGCATCCCACATTTTGAATAATGACTGAGTTTACGAGCACTGATGAACTACTGGACCTCCTGCGTGAGAGGAATCCTCGGTTTGATCCACGTTCATACTCGTTTGTACTTGAGGCCTTAAACTCGGTTTTCCATTCGCTTGGGGAGAAGAGACACATAACAGGTGCGGAACTTGCTGAGGGTGTCCGCCAGGTAGCGATAGAGCGATTTGGCCCCCTTGCTAGAACTGTTCTCGAGCACTGGGGAATTCACTCGACGCGGGACGTCGGGTCTGTTGTTTTTGCCCTGGTTGAGCAGAAAATCTTGACTACTCAGGATGGAGACTGTCCAGAAGACTTCGCTGACGTCTTCGATTTTGAAGAAGCCTTTGAACTAAATTACCCCTGGGAAGCTCGAATTTGATTATGATGATTCAGTATGAGAACCAGGATCTTTAATATTTGTTTGCACGAACAGAGAGCATTTGAGTATAGCTCGTTGTCGTCACGCTAATGGGAGGGGTTGGATATGGAGCAAGGGAGCGAATTTCCAGGATGTCAAAAGTGTGAAAATGGGGTCCTGTTGCCACTTTCAGATTATGGTAGAGAAGGAGCGTCGATTCGCTACAAGGCTTGGGTATGCTCGCATCCAGATTGTGGTTTCAATATTCGGATTGACAACGGCGAGGTGACAATCGGTCGCCAGATAGGCCAGAGTTACAAGTAGTATTGTACAGTCTGGAATTAATGTCTCAGGACAATGTGTATGGGCAGGGTGGAGCACTACTCATCGTAAGGGATAGCGTTTGTGCCGCGGACTTTTGGAGTGGCGGGTAGCTTCAGTACGTCAGCGATGTGCTCGGATGATTGATACTAGAAATCCATTACGGCCTTTCGCCCGCGAAGCGGTTTATGCACTGACTGCTGGCGAGTCTAAGACACTGGATCGTTCGGCGATCGAAACAGTCGGTGTGCCGCAGTCGGTACTCATGGAGAATGCTGGCCGTTCCGCAGCTCAGATAACACAGTGTCTCTTTCCAGAGGGTCCTGTAGTCGGGATTGTAGGTTCGGGCAATAACGGAGGAGATGCTTTGGTGCTTCTTCGTACTCTGCGGGCCTGGGGCCGAGAAGTTAGGGCTGTGCTTGTGGCTGAACGAGCTATGGACGACCCCCTTCTACATGACTGGGATATCCCTGCAATCATGGATGAAGTGCTCGACCAGAGTGGTTGGGACGCACTCCTTGGTTCTTGTGGAGTTGCCATAGATGGGATTCTGGGGATCGGTGCGGAAGGTCCGCCTCGTGATCGTCAGGCGTTAGCCATAACCCAGTTGAACAGAGCATCTTGTCCGGTACTCGCGATAGATGTTCCCTCTGGGATTGATTCCTCAACCGGTGCAGTCCCAGGCGAGGCCGTTAACGCGACCGTGACCGTAGGTTTTGAGGCTCCCAAGCTAGGTAGCCTCCTCTCTCCCGCACGTGCTCACACGGGCCGGATAGTCGTTGTCGAGATAGGTTTTCCACCCATCGAGAATACGGATGCACTTGCACAGGTAATCACGCCTCTTTGGGCGCAGAGACAGTTGCCTAGCCGCCCTACAGATACACACAAGAACGCAGTAGGACGCTTGACGATAATTGCAGGTCAGCCTGGTATGGCTGGAGCTGCGGTATTGACGACCCAAGCGGCATTGACTGCGGGTGTAGGCTTAGTCCGAGTATGTTCAGTGCTAGAAAACAGAGAGATCTTACAGAGGTCTACTCCCGAGGCGATCTATGTGGATGTCTCTGATGACAAGGCGCTCGAATTAGCTCTAGAGGATACTGACGCAGTGGCACTCGGGCCTGGCCTTGGGACTAACGAGTTGTCTGTCCAATTAGCGAATAAGATTACTAAGGGGCCTGAACGACCACTTGTTCTGGATGCTGATGCTCTAAATCTGGCAGCAGAAGGTCTTTTTGACCTTAGAGCTCTTGCTAAGTCACGGCCTATTCTTTCGACGCCGCATGCTGGTGAGATGAGCCGGTTACTTGGTGAATCAAAATCAAATATAATCGACGATAGGTTGGCTGCCCTGAGGGAGGCGGTAAGGCGCTTTGAACATTGTTTTCTTCTCAAGGGAACTCCTTCACTCATTTTGAATGCGGGCAGGGGTATCCTAGTCGGGAGCCAAGGAACCTCAGATCTTGCTGTTGGAGGAATGGGAGACTCACTAACCGGGGTGTGTGGAGCATTGCTTGCTCAGGGCTTGGGTGTGATGGAAGCTGGTGCATTGAGTCTCTATCTTACCGGAAGGGCTGCTAACTTAGCTGCACGTGGAGCGTCACTCACACCCACTGACGTAATCCAGTGGATACCGGATGTGCTTGTTGAGCGTGGTGCTGGGATCTCTGAACTAGGTCTTCCTTTTGTATCTTATGACGCGGATGCTGCGAGGTGACATCTCCCCGTTCTATTGGTCCTGTTCGTTTCGGGCCTGGGGTAGAATTCGATCTAATTCGTAGGCTTATTAACCCAGATGATTTGCTTCCAATAGGAGTGGACTTAGGCCCGGGAGATGATGCGGCGGTCCTTGAAGGAGGTTGGGTTCTCAGCACCGACTTGTCTTTGGAGGGGGTCCACTTTCGCAGAGCTTGGTTAGATGATCAGGAGATCGGATTCCGAGCGGTTTCATGTGCACTATCTGATCTTGCTGCGATGGCTGCTGTACCAGTGGGTGTTTTCATATCGATGGCAGCTAATGGCGAGGAGGTGGTGGAGGCGCTGCAATCTGGATGTAGGCAAGCAGCTTCGGAGGTGGGAGCAGTGGTTCTTGGTGGAGATCTCTCAAGCACGTCAGGCCCAGTATTCATTGACGTAATCGGTTTGGGCAGTGCTAGCCGCCCTGGGTTAAGGAGTGGAGCAGTGGCTGGGAATGATATTTGGGTGACGGGAAGGCTAGGAGCGAGTTCCACTGCATTGAGGGTATGGCAGAGTGGAGAGGAGCCGCCACTAGAGGCCAGACAAGCTTTCGCTCGACCATCACCGCGTTGTGATGAGGGGTGCTATTTGGTAGAGCGCGGCATTGCTAATGCGTTAATAGATCTCTCAGATGGGTTGGCTGGAGATTCAGCCCACCTTGCCGCAGCGTCCGGTGTGCAGATTGTACTGGACGAGGATCGGGTTCCTGTAGCAACTGTCGCAGTTGAAGTCCTAGGGCCTGAGGAGGCACTCCAAGCGGCACTCCATGGAGGGGAGGATTACGAACTATGTTTCGCGGCTGCAACGGATGCAGTGGATCCATCCTATTTCCAAGACCATTTCGGCATTGAGGTCACGAGGGTTGGGCATGTTAGGGAAGGTTGTGGCGTCTGGATCAACCGAGGTGGGGTTGAGCCTGAGCCTTTAACTGGAAGTGGTTTTGATCACTATACGGCGGATGTGCTGTGACCCGGCTTTTTCTCGTATCCATAGTCATTGTACCTGCGACGATTTGGTATGCTTCCAAGATTGCATGGTCTGTTTATCGTCGCTCAACAGATCTTGGATGCCGCTGTGAAGAGGCTGCTCGCGCCTGGGCCAGTTTGGTTTTGAGGGTCGCAGGCGTGCGCGTCATTCTGGAGAACAAGGCTGTAATAGATTCCTCCTTACCTCAGGTTTTGGTGACGAACCATGTGTCATGGATCGATGTTCTTGTTCTCGCAGCGTTTGTTCCGGGACGTTACGTCTTTGTAGCGAAGAAAGAGGTTGAAAGAATACCTGTGTTTGGCCCGGCCGTGCGTGCGTGCGGACACATCTACATCGATCGAGGTGACAAAACTCGTGCGTTAGCCTCATTAGATATTGCAAGAAAAAGGTTGGAAGAAGACGCTCCAACTGTGATCATATTTCCTGAAGGGACACGCTCTAAGACGGGCGAGTTAGGTCTTTTTAAGAAAGGGGCATTCGTTTTGGCGATCCAGACCGGAGCATCTGTCGTACCTGCAGCTATGTTTGGGTCTCGCGAAGTGATGAAAAAAGGTTCATTCCTGATAAACCCTGGTACTGTCCGTGTGCATTTTGGCGAACCTATCCAGGTAGGTGGATACACTATGGAGAACCGAGCCAGGCTTACACATAGAGCCCGACAGGCTGTATCTGAAATCCAGAAGCGCAACGAAGCTAGCTAGGACGATAAGAATCCAATGTCCGCGATCGTCAGTGTAGCTGGAAGGCAGATTCTCGACTCGAGAGGGAATCCAACAGTCGAGGCTGAGGTCACATTAGAGACAGGTGTGATGGGTCGAGCTGCGGTGCCTTCCGGTGCATCAACAGGGGCACATGAGGCTGTCGAACTAAGGGATGGGGACCCGACACGATTTCTCGGCAAGGGAGTTCTGGGCGCGATTCAGAATATCGAAACGGTTATAGCTGGAGCATTGACAGGGGTCAACGCACGAAGCCAAGCCGAAGTCGATCACATCATGATTGAACTCGACGGGACGCATAACAAGCAGAATCTTGGGGCGAATGCGATACTTGCGGTATCTATGGCAGTTGCAAGGGCCGCTGCCGTCGAGGATGGGCTTCCACTGTGGCGTTATTTATCCCCGACGGGAGATGCTGACCTTCTGCCGGTCCCGATGATGAATATACTGAACGGTGGGGCACATGCACCGAATAATGTCGACATTCAGGAATTCATGGTTATGCCAGTTGGTGCTGACAGCTTCAGTGAAGGGTTGAGAGTCGGTGTGGAGATTTTCCATCATCTCAAACGGGTACTTGCCTCACAGGGAAAAAGTACTGCAGTGGGTGATGAGGGTGGATTTGCTCCTGATCTGAACAGTAATGAAGCAGCAATCGAAACTGTGTTAGAGGCAATTGATAGAGCGGGTTATCAGGTTGGCGAGGACGTCGTGCTTACACTTGACGCTGCTGCCAGCGAATTCTTTGAAGATGGCCAGTATCTCTTTAGATGGTCGTCAGGCGAGTGTCGGGATACAGCTTCCATGGTAGATTTTTGGGCTGAGTGGGTGGAAAACTATCCCATCAGCTCTCTTGAGGATCCGCTCGATGAAAATGATTGGGAAGGCTGGAAAGCACTAACTGAGGCTATTGGAGATCAAGTGCAACTAGTTGGTGATGATCTATTTGTAACTAGTGTGGATCGACTTCGGGAAGGGATTCGCTTAGACACCGCGAACGCTATCCTGATTAAGGTCAATCAAATCGGCACTCTTACAGAGACGTTTGAGACTATGCGAATTGCTCGTGAGGCTGGTTATCAAAGTATTGTATCGCATCGCTCGGGTGAAACAGAAGATACTATGATTGCAGATCTTGCAGTTGCGCTGGGTGCCGGTCAGATCAAGACAGGTAGCGCCAGTCGGACTGACCGAGTCTCCAAGTACAATCAACTCTTAAGGATTGAGGAGAAGCTTGGGGAAAGGGCCCGCTACCCGGGAACTAGTATATGGTCTTCAATCTCATCGCCTACTCAGACCGGAGCTTCCTGAATGAGCAGGCTGAAGAAGACCATCCTACCAGTCATCCTTCTACTGGCTGCGTACTACGCCGTTTTCAGTGGAGAATACTCTTGGTTTGCTCTCCGAGAAGTTCGGACCGAGCTGGAGCAGGTAGAGGGTGAACTTACAAGGAAGCGTCAGCAAATTGATTCGCTTCTAGCACTTTCGGACTCTGTGGAGTCCGACCCCAATATGCTTGAAAGGATTGCTAGAGAACGTTTTGGTATGATCAGGGATGGAGAAACCCTTTATCGGTTTGCGGAACCATCTAACTCAGTAAGGTCATCTATGGATTCGGCACGATCGCAAAGGCGTTAGTTTGCTCGATGCCCTTGGGAGGTGCATTGTGGGTTGTCCGGTTGACACGCTCTCAGCCCCGGATAAGCTTTTTCCCCGCCGCCGGAGTAGCTCAGTCGGTTAGAGCAGCGGAATCATAATCCGCGTGTCGGGGGTTCGAGTCCCTCCTCCGGCATTTTAAAGTCATGTTTTCCGATAAGATCGAGCGCATCGAAACAGACATCCAGAGCTCGAGCTGGCTAGCTGATTAGTATAGAGGAATGCTTAGGATTCAGCGTTTTCGTACCGGGTGCACATATCTTTCAGGAGCACCGTTATTAGTCGCACATCGCGGCGGCGCAAAGCTAGCGCCTGAGAATACTCTAATAGCATTTAGGAGAGCAGTTGAGTGGTGGGGGGCAGACATGTTGGAAATGGATGTCCGCCTAACCCGTGATGGCTCTGTAGTCGTTATACACGATGCGACAGTTGATAGGACAACAAATGGGATTGGCTCAGTAGAAGAGCTGACCTTGGATGAGATTCGCAGGCTGGATGCGGGATATCACTTCAAGGACCTGACAGGTGAACATTCGTTTCGGGGTGAGGGAGTGACCGTGCCGACTTTTGAAGAGGTGCTAGTGGCTCTCCCACACATACGGATGAACGTCGAGGCGAAGGAACCCCAAGTAGCGGGACCATTGGTTGAGCTAATAGAACGTCATTCTGCCGAGCATCGTGTGCTTGTAGCTGCAACCTTCGAACGGTGTAGGAGAAAGATTAGGCACTATATAGGTCCTTGGGGTGCTAGCCGCCGACAAGTCTTTTGGTTTTGGCTAGGACATTTTCTTCCATGGAAGAACTCATACAATTTTCCCGCAGATGTGCTTCAAGTCCCTGAGATCTGGAATGGCCTAAGAGTCATATCACCTCGCTTCATTCGGCAGGCGCATGCCCAAAATATCCCTGTGCACGTTTGGACTGTGGATGAACCAAGTGACATGCGTCGTCTCATTAACTGGGGTGTTGATGCCATTCAAAGTGATCGTCCGGATCTGCTCGCGTCAGTATTGACTGAGATCAGATCTCGTCCCCCGCAATTGATGCGACAAGACGATTTGAAATGAGTGAAGATCAGGTCAGTCTTGTGAGACGTTTTCAGTCAAGTTTTGAGTCAGCTAGTAATAGTTTTCTCTCAGATGCTCCAATCGTAGTAGCAGTCTCTGGAGGTTTGGATTCTGTTGCACTTCTCCACCTCTTTCGCTTTGCAATTCCTCAGTCCTATCAGCTTCATGCGGCACATTTTGACCATTACTCTCGAGAGAACAGTGCAGCTGACGCTAAGTGGGTATCAGGACTCTGTCATGCTTGGGGTGTGCAACTCGAATTGGGACGTGCTAACGAAGCGCTGATGTCAGAGGAGTCAGCACGTAACGCGCGTCATGTCTTTCTTGAGTCTGTCCGGACGCGTGTTGGCGGGGGAGTAGTTGTAATGGGACACCACGCTGATGATCAGGCGGAAACCGTGCTCTTTCGTATGGTTCGAGGTAGTGGGTTGAAAGGGCTTAGTGGAATGAGCGAATACCGAGAACCTGGAGTTTGGCGCCCACTTTTACCGTTTTGGCGAGACGAGATTGCTCTGTATGCCCAGAAAGCGTGTCTGAATTGGCGAGAAGATCCCACAAATCGAGAACTACGCTTTACACGTAACATATTACGCAACAACGTTTTACCAGAAATTGAATCAACGGTTGCACCTGCTGCGAAGAGATCTCTTGTTCGATTAGCAGATCTAGCAAGAGAGGATGAGGAAGCTTGGCTTAGCATACTCGATGAGGTGCTGGGGTCTCTTGAATTAGAGGAAGATAGGGCGACCATATCGCTTGATTTTCAAAGGATCACTGAACTTCATGGAGCAGTTCGCGGTCGAACCCTTCGGGAAGTCGCAAGGAGACTCGGGTACCAACTGGATGCCACTGGAACCAGCTTGGCTTCAGACTTTCTCGAATCAGCACGTAGTGGTCGGCAAATAGACTTAACTGGGGGTTTGCGTTTGCGGCGAGATCTGAACCGCTTGGTTTTTTTCACTGAAGTTGTGAACATCCCTGATAAACCTCTCCTGATCTCAAACTTACAACCAGGTTCAGGTTCAGCGCTCTTAGGTGGACGTGAACTGCTTGTGAAGTGGAGTCCAGAAAAAAGTCTCGACGTGATGTCTCAATCTTTGGCTTTGGCTTCACCTCGTTTTCCTCTAACGATCCGTGGACGCCAACCAGGTGATAGGATTCGCTTGACCGCTGGCACCAGGAAACTGAAGAAACTCTTTCTGGAAGCTCGGATTCCTGAACCCAAGCGGTCTCAGGTTCCTCTATTGGTTGATGGGGTTGGGAGTGTGCTTTGGATTCCAGGCGTTGCTGAAGCAATCGGGCATAGTGATATAAGCGAAGCGAAGAATGTTTTACATATTGGGATCTCGGATGCGAAAGCTTTTTGAGGAAAGACATCCGGTTCGCGCACCATTTACGATGGGGGATATCTGGGTGCACGATCGCGAGGTAGCACGTGAGACAGGGAAAGTGTACCCACAGACAGGATTACCTGATTCTTCTGGACGTATTAATGTGATCATTCGAGGGTTTTTACCCTGTTGGGTAGGTCTTGATGCACCTAATGACTTCCCTCTGGGGTAGGAACTAGGTCATGTTAAGGACTTTCGCTATTTACCATATATTGCGAGCCTATGGTTAGTTTCCTGTGCCATCCAGTAAGGATGGCCACAAGAGGTTAAAGCAGTATGCCAGAACCTGAACCCATACGTCCGAATGACGATAAACCGTTAGGTCGGTTCTCTAAGAACGCGGCACTCTTCGGGATGCTGTTCATTTTGTTCCTAATGGCAGCCAGTCTAGTTCGGAATAACGATCCTGCATCAGCTGAGATCACATACACGGAGTTCCGAGCTCAACTCAGTGCCGGAAATGTGCATCAGGTGACTGTTACTGATCGTGATATAGAGGGCGAGCTTCGTGCTCCAGTAATTAAGGCGGATCAGGAAATTACCCGGTTTCAACTTACTCTTCCGGGCGAGATGACTGATGGACTTATAGAGGACCTCGAGGCGCAAGACGTCATCATTGACGCAGAGACGTCACAACCTGGTTGGGGCACACTCTTACTCAGTGCGCTTCCTTGGCTGCTATTCATTGCTTTCTGGATCTGGATTTTCCGTACGATGCAGGGTGGTGGGAATCGCGCATTCCAATTTGGTCGATCTAAGGCCAAGCTTATTTCACCTGACACACCTAAGGTCACTTTTGCGGATGTTGCTGGAGCGGATGAAGCAAAGCAGGAGCTCGAGGAGATTATCCAATTCCTTAAGGATCCGAGTAAGTTCTCTCGATTGGGTGGGCGCTTGCCAACCGGAGTTCTACTCGTTGGTCCCCCAGGAACAGGCAAAACTCTTCTAGCGAGAGCAGTTGCTGGAGAAGCAGGCCGTCCCTTCTTCCAGATGTCTGGTTCGGATTTTGTCGAAATGTTTGTCGGTGTTGGTGCTTCACGGGTTCGTGATCTTTTCGAACAAGGCAAAGAACAAGCACCCTGTATAATCTTTGTTGACGAAATCGATGCTGTCGGAAGACATCGTGGGGCAGGGCTTGGTGGTGGACACGATGAACGTGAGCAGACCCTGAATGCACTCCTCGTTGAGATGGATGGTTTTGAGACGAACGAAGGTGTAATTCTTCTGGCAGCGACCAATAGACCAGATGTTCTTGATCCTGCGCTTCTGCGGCCAGGACGTTTTGACCGGCAGATCGTCGTCGATGCTCCAGACGTGAAAGGGAGAGAAGGCATCCTCCGGATTCATGCCAAGAAACTCCCACTTTCAGATGATGTTGAACTTGCACTCATCGCCCGAGGAACACCCGGTATGAGTGGTGCTGATCTTGAGAATATTTGCAATGAAGCTGCGCTCCTCGCAGCTCGTAGAGATGGTGAGAAAGTAGCTATGGAGGACTTCGAGCAAGCCAAGGATAAAATCATGCTCGGTACGGAGCGCCGAAGCTTAGTCCTCACGGAGAATGAGCGTCGGCTCACTGCGTATCACGAAGCAGGGCATGTGGTTCTGGGATTGAAGATTCCAGGGTTAGATCCGGTCCATAAGGTTACGATCATTCCGCGAGGACGTGCCCTAGGGATCACAGCTAGTCTGCCGGAAGAGGACCGGCACTCTTACACCAAGGAGTGGATGGAAGGACAGCTTGCCATGTTGTTTGGTGGACGGGTTGCCGAGGAAGTCACGTTCGGGCCGAAGGATATTACGACCGGTGCGGGGAATGATATTGAGCGTGCAACCGCTATGGCCAGACGGATGGTGACGACTTTTGGGATGAGTGATGTCGTCGGACTGGTATCTGTGGGTGATTCTGAGCAGGAAGTGTTCTTGGGCAGAGAACTTGGCCAGAGGAGGGTTATCTCTGAACACACTGCTAGGTTGGTTGACGAGGAAGTGAAACGTCTCCTAGACACAGCCCATGAACGTGCTCATGAAGTACTAAAGGAACACGGAGATTTGCTTGAGAGTGTGGCGCAGGCGCTCTTAGAACGTGAAACGTTGGGTCGCGAAGAAATCGAGGCTCTTGAGCGAGGAGAAGCACTCCCCCTCCAACCTGTGCCGGACAGCGAGAAAATCGAGGCTGGCCCATCTGATCCGTCAGAGCAGCCTAAGAAATCCGCCCCATCCCCACTAGGTTTGCCCGGAGCAGACGGCCCCCTTCCAGGACCTGCTACCAGCATTTATGAAGCCCCTGATTATGATGGCGAACGGTGACGGAAGCTTGACTGAGGATTACTAGCAGTGGTCCGGATCTGGGAACAACTAGAGTTCTTGAGGCCGGGATGGACTGATCTAGTAGAAATCCTTCTTGTTGCATTCCTGGCTTACCGGATTTTACTAGTCATTCAGCGTACTCGAGCAATGCAGATTATGCTCGGACTAGTTTTGCTTGCATTCATATACGGTGCTGCTCGCTTGCTGGACCTGGTTCTAATCCGAACTCTCTTAGAGGCGGTTTTTCAATACGGGGCAATCGCAGCGCTCGTGGTATTCCAACCTGAACTCCGGTCGGCACTTGCTCGACTTGGTCGTAGCAAAATGGTTCGTATTTTCCAGCGTCTAGAAGTAGGGCGAATTGCAGAAGAGGTGTTAGACGCTGTAACCAGCTTATCTCGTTCAGGACACGGAGCGATAATAGCTATACAACAGGAAATCGGCCTAGATGAATATGCCGAGACTGGAAGCTCGGTTGATGCTCGTGTATCAGCGGAAATCCTCAAGACAATATTTGCGCCCTATTCACCGCTTCATGACGGAGCTGTTTTAATTTCTGGAGATCAAATCCGCAGCGCGGGTGCCATCCTACCTTTGACGCAGTCTCAGATCGACCATTCGCTAGGGACACGACACCGTGCGGCTATTGGCCTGAGTGAAGAAACGGATGCAATTGTAATTGTTATAAGTGAAGAGACTTCGCAGGTTGCTGTAGCTATTGAAGGCCGCTTGGAGCGGGACCTTGGTGCGGAGCGTTTACGAGAAATTCTGCTAGGTAGATTGCCAGCACTAGACACGGCACTTGAGCCGACAGGGGTATAGGTATCAAAACGCAGGAGTCTATCTATATTTTCTTGTCAACATTCATACGTTGACACTTTCCTCGAACCTACTCTACATTCCGCAGGTCTTGTAAGGATCTGTCAGCGCTGAACATATGTCTAGCGTAGGCTTTTCTGCTCGAGCGCTCGGTCCTAGAACTCAATCAGGAGTAGGCCTAAGTGGGCACCCAATATCAGTTGATGACCCTATTTGCGGACGGCGGACTGATGATGTATCCGCTCACGCTCTGCTCGATGGTTGCCCTGGGTGTGATTTTTGCCAAAGCCTATACACTACACATGGCTCACCGCGGTACTGACCACGTATTGGAAGAAGTAGAAGAGGCTGCGAGCTCGGGGGACGTGTCAGCTGCTATTGAGATCTGTAAAGATACCCCAGGACCGGCAGGGGCAATTTTACTTGCTGGTCTCCGACGAATTCAGACCCGTAAGCTTGCTGCTGGCGAGCTAGAGTCTGCAGTCGCTACAACGGGGACTATAGAGCTTGGCTTTTTGGAGCGAGGTCTAGTGATTCTTGCAACCATTGCGAACGTAGCCCCACTTATGGGTTTCCTCGGTACTGTGGCCGGAATGATTCTCGCATTCGCTGCTATTGAGCAGGCGGGTGACGTGGATCCGAGTCTTGTGGCTGGTGGTATTAAAGTCGCGTTGCTTACTACCGCAGCTGGACTACTTATCGCAGTGCCGGTGAATATCTCATACAACTTTTTTGTTACTCGTATTGATAAGCTAATCGTCGATATGGAGCATGGAACTCAGAAGATCCTGAATATAGCTTGGGATATGGAGAAATCGGGGCAGATCCAGATTCTCAGAGAAGGAAGTGATGGTGAGGAGCAGGTACCGGCTGGTGTAGCGGCCGAAACTCCAACTTGGGAGCCTTCAGCGGATGGGCCAACTCAGGCACATGTAGCGCCTGAAAATGAAGGTATGGCTAAGAAAGCCTTAGGTTGGATTAGTAGTTTCTTTGCACAGGAAGAATCCGATGAGGATACAGATAGAGATTAAGATTTCGAAGTCATAGAGCTTTAGTCACCGCTGAACTATAAAAGGCACTTAGTTAACGAAACCGGGAGCGAAAATGTCGGTTCTAGGTAATAAGAAATCGAAGGCCAGCAGCGAGGTTCCTACATCGTCAATGGCTGATATCGCTTTCCTACTGCTGATCTTCTTTCTGGTCACAACTACCTTTCCCAAGGATAAGGGCTTAGCAATTGTACTTCCCGAGCCAGGGGAGGAAGCCCAGGTCAGCCAGAAGAACATCCTCCATCTCTTGATTCAATCATCGGGGATCGTAACGGTGAAAAGAGGAGAGAGTCAGCAAGAGCAACAGATGCGCCCGCAAGAAATAGAAGGATTGTGGCGTCAGGAAGTGACTTCGAATCCCAATTTGATCGCTGCTGTAAAGACGGATCCGGATGCGCCGTATAAGTTCATGGTTGATGTGCTGGACGCACTACACTCGGCTAACGCTGAGCGTATCTCGCTCCAGGTATTGGAGAACTAGATATGTCGATCAAGGGTGGTGGGTTCGAGAAGAGTTCAAAGGCGTCATCAGAGATCCCTTCTTCGTCGATGGCTGATATCGCATTTCTTTTATTGATCTTCTTCATGGTTACTACTGTCTTCCAGCGAGATCGTGATCGACCGATCGAGTGGGCAGAGGCAGAGTCTGCGCAGAAGATTGATGAGAAGCAAAAGAACATCCTCAACATATGGATGGAGAGGGAAGGCGGAGTGTACATTAACGACCAGCCACATACGATGGAGCAAGCGACTACTGTCGTTGCACCACTGTATGCTGCATCTGAAAGAGCACTAGTGATCTCGGTTCGTGGCGATCGGGAAGTGCCATACCGCTATATGGACCAGCTACAGACAGCGCTGGTGAATGCCGGTGTTGTTCGTGTGGTCTTCGCAACACAGTTAGAGCAAAGCATGCAGAGGGAGAGACGATGAGCGCTGACGAAGCTGTGACAGCCTTGGAAGTCAATGAGACTGCTAATGAGAAACTAAAACGAAGTTTTAGTTCTGTGTTCTGGGCGTCTATGATTGCGGCTACGGTCTTCCACTTTTCTGCGTTTGCTTTCTGGCCAGAACTTACTGCAGCGGACTTCTCTTTTGAGTCGGAGGAGTTAGAGGCAATCGAACTACCACCTGAGATTGAAATTCCACCACCACCGCAACAGATAGCTCGTCCAGCTACCCCGGTGATGGCATCTGCGGATATTGATGAAGATATAACGATTGCTCCGACCACTTTTGAGGACAATCCAGTTGAAGAATTGCCTCCTCCCCCAGAAGAGCAGGTTGTAGATATTTCGGCGGCGCCGACATTCACCCCCTTTACAGTCGCTCCGGATATCCAGAATAGAGCAGAAGTTATCCGGGCTATGGAACGTGAATATCCACCTCTCCTCAGAGATGCTGGTATTGGTGGAACAGTTCAGGTCTATTTCTTTATTGATGAGGAAGGGACTGTGCAGCAGTTCCAGATCAATGAGAGTTCGGGGCACCAAGCATTAGATGACGCAGCACTAGCTGTAGCAGGAGTGTATCGCTTCTCGGCAGCATTAAACCGGGATAAGAGGGTTCCTGTGTGGGTTTCTTTCGGGATTACATTCCAAGTCCGCTGATACGGAGCCTCCGAGGATCCAAAGGGACCCCGCCGGTGCTCCGGCGGGGTCCCTTTCGTTTACTTAGTGGGCTATGAATTTGAATACTACGATGAATCCCAGCTATGTGAGACTGCTCTCTCAGACACTCCCCATAGTTCGTGAGCGTATCGCTGAAGCAACGGATGCTTCCGGTCGTGAGTTCGATAGCGTGCGTCTTGTAGCAGTCACGAAAGCACACTCTGTGGATGCAGTCTCAGCTGCCTTGGATGCAGGGTTAGCCGATCTGGGTGAGAACCGGGTGGAAGAACTCGAGGATAAGGTTGCTAAGCTTGGGCGCGATCTTGCCACCTGGCACATGATAGGGCATTTGCAAAGTCGTAAAGCAAAGAGAGCCTCACAGCTTGCCCATATTATTCAGTCGGTTGATTCAACAAAACTTGCAAATCGCATCTCTAAATTTTCCCAAGAAGAAGGAGTCACAGTTCGAATTCTGACCCAAGTGAATACTTCTGGAGAGGTCTCAAAGAGTGGTTTTGATATGGCTTCGGCAGTGGATGATATCTTGTGTATAGCTGAATCTCCGGGTATCCGAGTCGAAGGGTTAATGACAATGGCACCGTTCGGGGCAGATAAGGAGAAGTTGACCAGCACATTTCGGGGCTTGAGAAAGATTCATGAAAAATTACGAGATCAAGGTGATTTAGTGGGTCCCGAACTATCTATGGGTATGACTAACGATTTCGAGATCGCCATCCGAGAGGGAAGCACTATGGTTCGGGTTGGTACAGCACTCTTTGGTAGACGAACATGAATATGAGCTATCCCCAGTTACCGGATACGCTAATCCAGATAGAGAAGGAAATCCTTAAGTGCTGGAAAGAGGAAGATCTTTTCCGCGAATCTCTTAAGGCTAACCTGGGCGGTGAACCATTCGTGTTCTATGAAGGTCCGCCAACCGCCAATGGACGCCCTGGCTTGCACCATGTGATTGGCCGAACGATCAAAGACCTGGTCTGTCGCTTTCAATCAATGGAGGGTCGGACTGTAACCAGGATTGCCGGGTGGGATACCCATGGCCTACCCGTTGAAATAGAGGCAGAGCAAAAGCTTGGGATAAGTGGGAAGCCCGAGATTGAAGAGCTTGGTATCGCGGAATTTAATCAAGCCTGTAAAGATTCTGTTTTTACTTATAAGGAGGAGTGGGAGGAACTCAGCGAAAGGATTGGCTACTGGCTGGAATACTGGAGGCCGTATGTAACCTTTCGACCGGACTACATCGAATCAGTTTGGTGGATAGTCAAAGAATTTGCTGATAAAGGCTTACTCTACCGTGGGCACAAAAGTGTTCCGTATTGCCCGCGTTGTGGAACAGCGCTCTCCTCTCATGAAGTAGCGCAAGGGTATAAGGACGTCGAGGATCCTTCGCTGACATTCATTGCCCATGTCGTAAATGATCAAGGTGATCTGGATCCTGAGGGTCGTGCTTTCTTGGTTTGGACTACGACCCCTTGGACGGTTCCCTCCAATACTGGATTAGCAGTCCATCCTGATCTTACGTACGTGGAAGTTCTGAGCGATAAGGGCTCTTTCATAGTTGCTGAAAGCCGAGTGGAAGCTCTGTTTGGTGAAACAGCCACAGTAGGTACCAGGTGGAAGGGGGTTGAGCTAGCGGGTCTCCGTTATGAGCGACCGCTAGACCTCGTTCCTGATCCTGTAGATAGTGGCAATGGTTGGACTGTCGTGGTGGAGGACTTTGTCAGTGCCGAAGAAGGCACTGGTGTTGTTCATATGGCTCCGGCGTTCGGTGCGGATGACTACGTAGCTGGACAAAAGCATGGTCTTCCTATGATCAATCCACTCGATGCTGCCGGGTGCTTCACCGATAGTACTGCTCTAGTGGGTGGTCAGTTTGTTAAAGATACGGATTCTGTCTTGATCGAGGAATTGCGCTCGCGAGAAAAACTTTTTGAAATTGGACGTGTAACCCACAGCTATCCACACTGTTGGCGTTGTGCATCACCTCTGCTATACGTTGCTCGAGACTCTTGGTTTGCCGCTACTTCACGCTTCAGAGAGACCCTCTTAGCGAACAATGATCAGGTAAAGTGGTATCCGGCTGAGGTCGGCGAGAACCGTTTTGGAGAATGGCTCAGGGGTAATGTTGATTGGGCACTGTCGCGTGACCGGTACTGGGGTACTCCACTTCCAGTTTGGGTGTGCGATGAGGATGAAGACCATCTTAAGTGGATCGGATCTTTCTCTGAATTGTCTGAATTAGTTGGGGGACTACCAGAAGACTTTGATCCTCACCGTCCGTTCATTGATGACTATAGTTGGCCCTGTGCGGAGTGCGATGGAACGATGAGGCGTGCGCCTGAGGTTATTGATGTATGGTTTGATTCAGGTGCAATGCCATTTGCCCAGTGGCACTATCCCTTCGAAAATAGCGACAAGTTTGACACACATTTTCCGGCTGACTTCATCTCAGAAGGACTGGATCAGACTCGAGGCTGGTTCTACTCGCTCCTAGCTATCTCGACTTTGCTAGAGAGGGGCACTCCATTCAAGAACGTAATCGTCAATGATCTCGTTCTAGATGCAGAAGGCCAGAAGATGTCCAAATCGAAGGGGAATGTGGTCAACCCTTGGGATGCAATCGAAGAACACGGATCTGATGCTCTGCGTTGGTACTTCATCACTTCTTCAAATCCTTGGGTTCCTAAGCGATATGACTCAATGGGAGTCAAAGAGGTAGCTCGCCGGTTCTTCGACACGCTTTTTAATACATATCGATTCTTTACACTTTATGCTTCAGCGGAGGAGTGGTCTCCATCAGATGCTGACCCATTACCAGCGGAACGGACGTTGCTGGACAGATGGCTATTGTCGCGTTTGGATTCTCTGATCTCCGTGGTGCGACAAGATCTAGAAGCTTACCAGATTACCCGTGCCTACAGGGCTCTAGGCGACTTCGTTGTGGAAGACCTATCTAACTGGTACGTGCGCAGAAGCCGTCCTCGGTTTTGGGGAAATAGTGATGTTCAGGATACGAAAGCAGCATTCAGAACTCTGTGGGAGGCCTTGAGCACTGTAACCAAGCTTGCTGCCCCGATTATTCCTTTTGCGTCTGATTGGATGCACCGAGCTCTCACTAACCAGAGTGTTCACCTAGAGCGCTTTCCCGAAGAAACCCAATTAATTAATGAAAATCTAGAACAGGAAATGTCTGCTGCGCGTCTACTGGTTTCACTTGGTCGTGCAGCTAGGGAGGAGGCGCAGATTCGAGTGCGGCAACCTCTAAGGTGTGCCGAGGTGATTCTGCCACAAGGCAAAGAGCTCTCTAGCGAAGTTCTCAGTGTCGTCCGAGAAGAACTCAATGTGAAGGATGTCATTTTTCGTTCTAGCTTGGAAGGTATTGTTACGCTCGTGGCAAGGCCAAACTATGCTGCTCTTGGACCAGTATTTGGAAAGGCAACGAATACCGCTGCTGAAGTCATTCGAGCACTATCTCAGGGAAAGCTGGAGGAATACCGAGACGGGGGCGTAGTAGAGATCTCAGTTGATGATCAACTTTATCATTTGGCAGAAGGAGATGCTGAGATTGTTCAGGAAGCTTCAGGAACCCTTTTAGTAAAGGGGGAGGGTGCTACGACTTTGGCGCTTGATACTGAACTCGATCAAGAACTGCTGGACGAAGGCATTGCTAGAGAGCTTGTGAATCGGGTTCAGCGGCTACGAAAGGACACAGGTCTGGAGATTACCGATCGTATCGAGCTAGGCATAGCGGGTGCAGCAGGATTGCAGGATGCAACCATTTCGCACAGAGACTTCATCTCTGGTGAAACGCTTGCACTTGAACTGGTTGTTGATAGTAAGATTGACGGTGAGAAATTTGCTCACTTACGCGAGGTTGAAATCGACGACATGCTTGTTCAGATCGGATTGAGCATGGTGACAAAGTAAGCAACCGTGGAAGCACAAACACACAATCTGGTAGTCCAAGAGGCTGAGGTTGGACGTGTTGATCGGATTTTAGCTGATCGTTTGGGCCTATCAAGAACTCGCGTACAGAAACTACTTCTCAGCGGACTTGTTTCTGTAAATGGAGAGCCTGCGAGAAAGTCCTTGGTGGTTGATATAGGTGACGAACTCGAAGTGGTCGTTCCGCCTGTGCAACCGGTGAAGATGATCGCTGAAGAGATACCCCTCAAGATAGTACATGAGGATGATGCTCTGGTGGTTGTTAATAAGCCCGCTGGGATGGTTGTTCACCCTGCTCCGGGTCATCGGTCAGGTACGATGGTTAATGCTCTATTGTATCATGTTTCCAATCTTTCTGGGGTCGGGGGTAGACTGCGTCCCGGGATTGTTCACCGACTCGACAAAGACACATCTGGTCTCTTGGTAGTAGCAAAAACAGACCACGCGCATCATTTCCTCTCAGACGCTCTCAGGGAGCGACGGGTCAAGCGCATCTACCGTGCGGTCGTTTGGGGTCACCTCTCGACGTCGAAGATGATTATCAATGCATCATTGGGTAGAGATTCAAAGGATCGAAAGCGCATGGCTGTGCGAGAGGATGGTCGAGTTGCGATCTCACATCTAAGGGTCCGCGAACAGTGGCCACGTGCAGATTTTATTGATGTTCGTCTTCAGACAGGACGGACACACCAGATCCGGGTACACCTTGCTCACATCGGTCATCCTGTCGTCGCTGACCAGCTTTACGGAGTGGGGTGGGAGCGGGGCATGGGAGGAGTCCAGAGGGCGTGGGCTCGAGAGTTAGCACATCGAGTTCCAAGACAGTTTCTTCATGCGGCTGAACTCAGCTTTGAGCACCCGGTAACGGGCATAGAGATGGACTTTGAAGCTGATATTCCAGATGATTTATCTGGTGTTGTAGGATGGGCTCGAGGTGAGCTTAGCTGATTTGTTCGGGGTTATTCTTTGGGGAAAATCAGCTTTTCTAGCTCCATGAGGAGTGGATAGAATGCGAGTGAGTACTCTCTCTGCTCGTGGTTTTGGTCCGTTCGTACTATCCATCACCATTCCGTTCGTACTATCCATCACCATATTGGTGGCTGCTACTCCCACCCAAGAAAACTTGACTGACTCGCTAGCTGGTGCACCCTATCATCGGATTAGCGGAGAGCGTGCATTTATAGATTTCACTTCCGAGGACTCACTTGTTGCTGCAGCAGTCCTAGCCTTCTTAGATGGGCAAGCTGACTTACCAGGACTTCCAGACTCTGTGCCCGGTGATGTCCGAGCAGTATTAGCTCATTCGTTTGAAGCATTCGATGAAGTCACAGGATCAGTTGTTCCAGAGTGGAGTTCAGGAGTAGCAATACCTCGACTTAGCACTTTGGTTATGATGACGGCAAATGGATCACGGCTACTAGACTCGGAGGGGAGGCGCACGCTTCGACATGAGTGGGCCCATCTTGGTTTAGCTGAAGCGCTTGAGGGTTTACGGGCTCCTCGATGGTTTGATGAAGGTTATGCCCAGTGGGCATCAGGTGGTTTCAGAGCGATGGAAGCTTGGAAACTGAGGGTGCTCTTAGCGCTAGGAAACGCTCCATCGATGGACTCTCTCACGCTACGATGGCCATCGGGTCGGGCTGAGGCGGAGGTTGCGTATCTCTTATCTGCTAGTGCGGTCAATTACCTTCTTGGTGAGGGTGGTGATCGAGGACTCAAGATTTTCTTAGATCGCTGGCGTCTCGATAGGGCTTTTGAGCCTGCCTTTCGATCCGTATTTGGTCTCACCACGAGTCAGTTTGAGGAGGACTGGAAGAAGCATGTTAAGGATCGGTACGGTTGGCTCTTCGTATTAAGTCATTCCGCCATCTTTTGGATGATGTTGGCACTCATCTTGCTTCTGGTTGTACAAGTGCGGCGAACCAGAAACCAGGAAAAGATGGCCAGGCTTAGGGCTAGAGAACTTCCTGAGCAACCATCATACTGGCTACGAGGGACTGGAGGAGATCATTCAGATGAGGATAGGTATGAGTCACGATAGGTGCAGAATCGAGATCTTCGGGGTATAAGAAGAACTATGAGTCGCCGGATAATGGTCGTCGATGACGATAAAGATGCCCTTGAGGTCTACAGGACCCGCCTAAATCATGCTGGGTTTGATGTGGAGGTCGCTGAAAGTGCCGAGCAAGCACTTTCTCGGGTAAAGAAGTTTGATCCAGGTCTGATTGTGACAGACGTACGGATGTCTGGTATGACCGGACTAGAGCTTCTGAGCAAGATTCGGGAGGCGATGGAGGGTGTTTACGTTGTCGTCATGACAGGTCATGATGACATGGAAACTGCGGTGACAGCGATGAAGTCAGGTGCTTTCGATTTTCTTGTGAAACCAGTAGATCCGAAGGTACTGCAAGCTCTAGCAGAACGCTGTTTCCGTGAACTCGACGAGGACAATGAGGGGCCGGGTACTGAAGATGAAGAAGTTAGTCTTAAGAGTGGTCAGCTCATCGGCCGTGATCCTCAGATGGTTGAGATCTACAAGACGATCGGTGTTCTGGCACGAAACCGCGCAACTGTCCTTATTCGAGGTGAGACAGGAACCGGTAAGGAAGTTATCGCACGTGCAATTCACCAGCACTCTGCATTTTCCGGAGAGCCATTCATTGCGGTTAACTGTACAGCATTAACAGATACACTACTGGAGTCAGAGCTTTTTGGGCACACAAAAGGTTCATTTACAGGAGCAATTAGCGCTAGGAAAGGCTATTTCGAGCTAGCGGGTGAGGGGACGATCTTTCTGGATGAAATAGGTGATACGAGTCCGGACTTTCAGACAAAACTCCTCCGTGTCTTGCAAGAAAGATCTTTCTATCCTGTTGGGGGCGAAGAACCCAGAACTACCCATGCTCGTGTGATTGCGGCAACACATCAGCCGGTTGAACAGTTGATAAAGGAAGCCCGGTTCCGAGAAGATCTCTATTTTCGCCTTAAGGTCGTTGAGATCGTAGTTCCACCACTCCGAGATCGTCCGGGGGACATCCCGCTCATTGCTAATGCATTGTTGGGGCGTGTTCGTGAAGAGACCCATAGGGAAGTGTATAGAATCTCTGATGCCGCACTAGAAAATCTTCTTTCGTATAATTGGCCGGGTAACATTCGGGAGCTTGAGAACGCTCTAATGAGAGGAGCAATTCTTGCTAGAGGTTCGGTAATCGGAGAAGACCATCTGGTATTAGGAGATCAGAGTATAACCTCGGATGATCTGACTCTGGACCTGGCGATCACTCGTCACGTCCAATCAGTTCTCACACGGTGTGCAGGTGACGAAGCTGCAGCGGCTGAACTTCTAGGAATCACGAAGAAGAAACTGAAGGATCTTCTCTGAGTTATGCGTGAATTGATTAGTGTCGTGCCTCCAGGTAGCATTAGCGACCCTCTAGCAAGCTGATGGAATATGGCTAAGAAGATTCTACGAAAAGTCTCTAAGCCCCCGGCGGCTCTAAAGTTTACGAAAGTGAACGCGATGTTGGGTTGTGCAGGGATCATTTGCTTGGCGCTCGGATATGGTCTGCTAGCCCAGGGGTCGATCACTGCTGCTCCACTTCTATTAGTTCTGGCCTACTTGGTCTTGCTGCCTATGGCGATTATCAAGTAAGTGGAGGTCTAGAAGGGAGTATAAGCTTCCTGCTCGGCTCACACGGAACTATCTCAGATCAGAGGTTCTGTCCTAAGCGTCTGTAGGGATTATCCGTGATTCTCTTCGTGCTGTTTTTAGAAAATAATCATCGGACTTTGCTTCTCTATTATCTGTCCCCCACCTGATCGCTTTGTCTTTCTTTTCTAAGGATGGGACATGCTTGGAGCAGTGGATGTACGCTTCATCTACAGTGATCACTACCCATCGCTCAACTGGGGAGTCCATCTTGGGGTTCTCTCTCTCTAGGTACACGCTCAGGATTGAGGGTAGTTCGGTTGGTACATAGCTATTAGCACTCCCATTTACGTGTAACCCGACGGTCGTATCAAAGAAGTCCAGAAAAACTAGGCCGATATGGGGATTCTCAGAGATATTTCCGAGACTGGCAAAAACACCATTGCCTCGATACTCGGGGTAGGCCAGCGTCCTATCATCCAGTACCAGCACGAAGCCCGCTGCACCAAATCTTGGCGAGCAGTCGCAGTTCCCATCTGCATCGGCAGTAGCGACAAATGCCATTTCTTGGTTCCCGATGAGTTCGACCATTCTCTCTGAAAGGCTACTCCTCATCTGGCGCCTGTAGAATCTTTCAGCTCTGGCTCGGCTCTGCTGTTGAGCCTGTATTTTCTGTTCTCCGGAAGTTCCTTCGTGCATCGTGAGTAAGTCTCTAATGATGGGGGAGGCAGGCAAATGCTGCAGTTGCCGCTGTAGGATCTGTAATTTGTCTGGTAGAACGACTGGTGACGCTAACAATCTAAGCGGGACTAGCAAAGAGCCCATTATCATAAAGATAGCAATCAAAGATGTGACTATCTTTGCGCCCCAGCCTAGCTTGCGGCGCCAGAACTGGGATGATCCACTTAATGACCTCAGGGAGTTAGTGCAGCAGATTGACGTCCCGTGCCTCCTTGAATTAATCAAATGTTGAAGAGACGAAACCTATGAGAGATAACTTCGAGATCGGAAATCGCAGTATCGAATCGCCAGCCATTAGCCAAGCTGCACTGCATGTAGGTCTTGCTACTGATGGGCGAGACCGGGAAATTCCGCTGCTCGTTTGTCATGGTGCTGCTGACGGTCCAATCCTCTGGATAAACGGAGCGACACACGGTGATGAACCAGAGGGTGCTTTCTCAATCTTTCGCCTCTTCGATCAACTTGATCCTTTGGCGGTATCGGGGACGGTGGTCGGTGTCCCAGCCATGAATGTACCAGCTTTCGAAGCAGGCAAACGCGGAGATCCGTTGGACTCATTCACCTATGATATGAATCGGATCTACCCAGGGAGCTTTGATGGCTATCCTACCGAACGTGCGGCATGGGCACATTGGATTGCCATGAAAGATGCCTGTGACCTGCAGATCGCGATTCACTCAGGCGGAGAACACTCATATCTCGCACATATGATCTTTGCATCCGACAATACTCAGAGCATGGAACTTGCCGCCTCGATGGGTACGCCATGGAATCTGGTTTTTCGCAGCGGAGTTGGCGGGAAGAATCCTGCCTCGAAGATGGCAGAGCTTGGAAAAGCAGGTATCACCGTAGAACTGGGGGGTAACTGTAGAACACTTACGAGTGATTTCCATGCAATCGCTGATGACCTGGCAACAAGTTATCTGAATGTCATGCGCCATTATGGTATGGTCTCAGGGGACGCAGAGTATGCCGATGAATGGAGAATGGGTCATCAGCAGGCCTTGCTAGCGCCAGCATCAGGTATGTGGGTAGGTAGCCAGGAGTTGGTTTTTGAAAAACCGATCAGAAAGGACACGCTCTTAGGGAAGATCTACAATCTTTATGGTGAAGTGTGCGTTGAAGTTGTGGCTCCGGAAGATGGTGTGGTATTCGGACTGCGTTCGAGACCTGCAGTGTTGGAGGGAGAATGGTGTTGCTTCTATGGCATCATTGATGAGGTGCGCAACGACCTCATCCCTGGAGTTTAAAGGTCATTCGTTAACATCGGCTTCTTTCACAGGAGGTAGAGATGAAAGTTACTCGTCGGCAGTTCACCAAGGTGGCCAGCGTAGGTGCTGCCGGCTTGGCTATGGCATGGCAACAAGCGTGCACTCAGGTTGCTGAAACAGGTGAAGTCTCAACGGAAACACTACATACGCTGCTCGATGCTCAGGGGTCGCGCGGGATCTATGAACGCCAAGAAGAGTTCGAACGACTACGCAGAGCAGTAGCGAATAGCATTCGAATCTCGAACGAGTTACGAAGCTTTCCACTAGACAATGATGAGCAGCCACTCACGATTTTTCACCGAGGCTGACTCATGCAGGAAACTACTCATTTTCTAACGGTACGAGAGTTGGCAGAGAAGTTGTCTTCTGGTGAAATGACATCAGTTCAACTCACTCAGATGTATCTTGATCGCGCGGAGCAACTCGATCCACCTCCGTTTGATCTTCCGAGTGAACCAAGGCCTGATCATGAAGGACAGCTCTCTACTATGGTCACTATTGCTCGAGAGCATGCACTTGAATCGGCAGAGCGGGCAGATGTCGAGCTTCGTTCAGGTCAAAGGCGCAGCATCCTGCACGGTATCCCTTATGGTGTAAAAGACCTTCTCGATACCGACGGAATTCGCACTACCTGGGGTTCTGGCATCTTCCGAGATCGAGTCCCGGACCGTAATGCGGCTGTGATTGATCAACTAGCAGATGCTGGTGCAGTTCTCATGGCGAAAATGTCGCTCGGAGAGTTTGCTGGTGGAAACACCAGTTCTGCACTGAATCCTTGGAAACTAGATCGGACTAGCTTCGGGTCATCTAGCGGAACTGTATCAGCTGCGGTAGCTGGTCTGATTGGTTTTGGGATTGGAACGGAAACCGGCGGGTCAATTGTATTTCCTGGTTCTGCAGTTGGGGCCTCAGGGCTTCGCCCCACATTCAGCCGTGTGAGCCGTTACGGCTGTATGGCTCTTTCTTGGAGCTTGGACAAGATCGGTCCAGTTGGACGTTCGGCGGAGGATTGCGGGTACATCCTCGAAGAGATTAATGGTCCAGATGTCCGTGATAATTCATCAACAGATCATCCATTTGCATTCAATCCGGATCTAGACAGTATCCGAGGAAAGAGATTGGGTGTGCATCGCAAGGAATTCCTCCTTACTCAATCTGACCATAATCGACAGGTCTTTCAGCAAGCACTTGATGTTTGGGAAGCTATGGGTGTCATCGTGGAAGACATAGAACTGCCGCTATATCCCACTGGGGCACTATTCACGACCATCGTTACGGTAGAGAGTGGCACCATATTCAAGCCCCTTTTTGACGATGGACGGGCCTTGGGCATGTTCTCATTCAATGAAGATCGAGCTGCTGGATGGATGGCTGGACGCATGATGCCAGCCGGAGACTACCTGACTGCTCAACGAATTCGCAGCCAACTTACCCGTGAGGCAGACGAGATTTTGTCTAGGTACGATGCGGTCATCGCTCCAACATGGCCAAATGGTGCAGCACTGAGGGAGGTCAGTAACGGTTGGCCAATTCCCGCTCGTAATGAGTGGGAGCCACCTGACGATTTTAGTGTGAATACACCCAGGCTCAATTACATCGCGAACCTGGTTGGACACCCAGGCCTAAATATTCCATGCGGGTTCGACACAGATGGGCTACCCCTCTGTGCCCAGATTGTTGGGTCAGCATTCGATGATCAAACTGTTCTAGACTTTGGTATGGCATTCCAAGGGGAGACTGACTGGCACCTCATACGGCCCCAATACCCATGGCGGGAGTAAAAACGGATGTCATTTGACCTCAAAGTATTTTATTCCATTGGATTAAGGAGGATGTTTTGTCAGAGGTAAAGATCA
>MDTE01166174.1_pt1 | contig 68456 bp, 54 predicted proteins | sample 811231 | NCBI WGS metagenome assembly MDTE01 (sample SAMN05326651, study PRJNA326480) | marine metagenome | isolation source: seawater | place: Indian Ocean: Red Sea | collected 2010
GTCGAGAAACGGATGCGGCGCGTGCGACCCCGAGACGCCGCGTTTGCCTCGAGGCCCGGCGGCGGCGAAGAAGAAGCGCGCCGAGGCGTCGCGCGCGTCCTCTCGAGCGACGAGATCTCGCGCGACGTCCGTGTCGACGTCCACGTGCACCGCGCTCGCGCTCGTACCGTCCAAAGGGTGCAGCAAATGCCGATGGTCGGCGGGCGGGTGCGGCAAGTGCGACCCGGAGACGCCGCGTTTACCGCGCGGTCTCGCGGCGAGAAAGACGACCAAGACGAAGACCAAGGCGGTGAAGTCGAAGAAATCGGCGCCGGCGGTGGATAATTCCATGGCGCTCGTTCTCGTCTCCGACAAGGGATGCAGCAAGTGTCGATGGTCGAGAAACGGATGCGGCGCGTGCGACCCCGAGACGCCGCGTTTGCCTCGAGGCCCGGCGGCGGCGAAGAAGAAGCGCGCGCTCGCGGTGAAGGAGACGACCACGACGAAACGACCGACGTCGACGCGCGTGAAGACGAAGAGTTCGAAGGGAACGAACGTGAAATTCCCCACGAAATCTTCAAAGTACGTCGACGTCAACACGGGCGACATTGTCAAGGAACTCACGCTCGTGCCCGTGCGCCGAGCGGACGGTTCCCGCGGACGAGGACGCCCACGCGTGTTGCGACCACCGAGAACGGATCTCGGGTGTTCGAAATGTCGATACGCCGTCAAAGGGTGCGGCAAGTGTCGCGAAGAGCTCGAAGAGGCGCGCGCGCTCTCTCGTCGCTCGGCGCGCGTTTAACCTCGTATTGTAAAACATCACGTACGCTTCTGTGTATCTCTTCGTCGAATGTACAAATTCACGCGCACGCTAATGATCGATCGATCGATCGACTAGTCTACTCCCCGCGTCGCATCAAATCGTCCACATCACGTGAACGCGGCGGCTCGACCCTGTCGCCCTTGCCCGTGTTTTTCTCCCGATGATCCCACCGACGTCAAAACCCCCAACCGACGCATCTTCGTCAGCGTGCTCGACAACCAATCCAACCCCTCGTACAATCCCAACCCCTGCGTCGCGCACGACGCCTGCACGTGCCACCGTCGCCCTCTCAGATTCGGCAGGTCGAACGCCTCGACGATCTCCGACGTCGTCATCGCGCCTCGCAAATCCTGTTTATTCGCAAAGATCAATATCGCGCTATTCTTCATGAACGCGTCGTTGATGATGGAATAAAACTCCTCCTTCGCCCGCTGCACGCGATCGCGATCGAGACAATCCACGACGAAGATGAGTCCATCCGTGTTGTTAAAGTAGTGTCTCCACAGCGGTCGCAACTTTTCTTGTCCCCCGACGTCCCACACCGTGAACACCACGTTCTTGTACTGCACCTTCTCCACGTTGAACCCCAACGTGGGAACCGTGGACAACACCTCACCGATGTGCAGCTTGTACAGTATGGTGGTCTTCCCCGCGGCGTCGAGACCGAGCATGACGACGCGCATGTCCACGTTTCCAAAGTACTTGTCGAAGAGCGACCTCGCCGCGCTCACGGCGCCGCCCATGACGCGCGCGCGGTGAACGACGATCGACGCACGAACGCAAACGAACGCGGTCTTCGAGACGAGCGCGCGCGTGTCGCCGAGGACGCGCGGTGCGCGCGTCGACGCGTCGATCAGTGTCGATTTCCATTCGCGCACAGATGTCGCACCCACCGCAGAGCGCGCGTCACGGCGTCGCCCTCGCGCGATTCCGACCGCGAGATGGATTCCGAGGATGAACTCATCGATTCCGAGGATGAACTCATCGATTACGAGCGCATGGACGCGGCGCCGACGACGAGGACGACGGAGACGACGCGCGCGGTCGAGGATGGGGAAATCGAAGACGCGCGCGCGGAATCGCCCGCGCGCGCCCTCCATCGTCGCGCGGTCGCGGTGGTGGACGACCCCGCGCGCGCGGAGCTCTCCGAGGAAGATCTCGCGTGCGCCGAACACGTGCGACGATCGATAGAGGAACCGAAAGGGCACCTCATTCGTTTGCTCTGCGCGAATTTCGGGAGAGACGCGCTCGGGGACGCGCTTCGCGAGACGCTCAGAGTCGAACGCGCGGGAGGGGCGATGTACGAGCGAGGGAAAGAGGGATCGGGGGATTGGGCGCGTAGGACCAAGGCGGGGTGTTTTTTGTGGACGTTTAAGCGACGGTTCGGGGGGGGGAGGTTGGACGCGACGTTGGCGGAGAGCAAAGCCGTCGATAGGTTGTTGCGCGCGCGAGGACGAGGCGGGCGAGGCGGACGAGGCGGGCGAGGACGAGGACGAGGACGAGGACGAGGACGAGGACGAGGACGAGGACGCGGGATGGTGGACGGAGAGTGGACTCGATGATAGACGTAGAGCGATGCATGTAGACGAACGAATAGATAGACTCCGCGGAGCTCGGAGCGCGGGAGCGCGGGAGCTCAAAACGTCCCGTCCGACGTCACACGACGACGGTCGACGTCGCGCGCGAATTGACGCGACCGCGCGCGCGAGTGAGACCATGTCGCGCGTCGCGACGACGACGCGAGCGGTGACGCCGCCGCGCGCGCGCGGGAGCGTCGGCCGACGAGGCGCGGATAGGGTGTCCCGAAACTCGAGTAATCATCGACATCGTCGCGTCGTCGTCGCGCGTCACGCGCCCGCGGACGATGAGCTCGTCGCCGACGCGGATACGACGTCTTTGCCCTCCATCTACAGCGCCCCGGACGGGTCCAAGGAGGCGGAGGTGTTGGAAAAGCTTCGACGAGTGATCGACCCAGACTTTGGGGAAGACATCGTCAACTGCGGCTTCGTCAAGGCGCTCGAGGTGGACGAGAGCGCGGGTAGAGTGCTGTTCGCGATCGAGCTGACGACGCCGGCGTGTCCGGTGAAGGCGGAGTTCGAACGTCAGGCGAAGGCGTTCGTGGGAGAGTTGGCGTGGGTGACGGACGTGCGCGTGACGATGACGGCGCAGCCGGCGAGAAACGACGCGCCCGAGACGGTGGAGGGATTGAGACGGGTGAGACACATCATCGCGGTGAGTTCGTGTAAGGGTGGCGTTGGAAAATCGACGACGAGCGTGAATTTAGCGTACACGCTGGCGATGATGGGGGGGAGAGTCGGTATTTTGGACGCCGACGTGTACGGGCCGAGTCTTCCGACGATGATCTCTCCCGAGGTTCCGGTGTTGGAGATGGATAAGGAAACCGGGACCATCAAGCCCGTGGAGTACGAGGGCGTGAAGGTGGTTTCGTTCGGATTCGCGGGACAAGGGAGCGCCATCATGCGTGGACCGATGGTGAGTGGGTTGATCAACCAGTTGTTGACGACGACGGATTGGGGCGAGTTGGATTATTTAATCATCGACATGCCTCCGGGAACCGGGGACGTGCAGCTGACGCTGTGCCAAGTCGTTCCCATCACCGCTGCGGTCGTCGTTACGACTCCGCAAAAGTTAGCCTTCATCGACGTCGAAAAGGGCGTCCGCATGTTTGCGAAATTGGCGGTGCCGTGCGTGAGCGTCGTCGAAAACATGAGCTACTTTGAAGTCGACGGCGTCAAGCACAAACCGTTCGGCGAGGGCAGCGGCGCGGCGATTTGTGAACAGTACGGTGTGCCGAATCTGTTACAAATGCCCATCGTTCCCGATCTCAGCGCGTGCGGCGACACCGGTCGTCCGCTCGTCCTGCGCGATCCGACGTGCGAGACGAGCGCGCGTTACCAAGACGTCGCCGCGACGCTCGTTCGCGAGGTCGCCAAGCTGGAGAAGGGCAAGAAGCCGCGCGTTGACATCGATCCCGGCTACGACGGCGCCTTCCGCGTCGAAATTCCTGGCGAGAACGACGACAAACCCTTCTGGATCACCGCCAAGAATGTTCGCCTCTCCGACACGAGCGCTCGCGTCAAGGGGAGCGACGAATCTCCCGACCGACTCCTCAACGGCACGCCCATTCCCGACGACATCACTCCGTTAGAGATGTCCGTCATCGGAAACTACGCCATGTCCGTCACGTGGCCCGACGGTCTCAGCCAGGTGGCCGCGTTCTCCACGCTCGCCAAGCTCGAGCGTCTTCCCGCGCGCGCCTCGTGAGCGCGCCTCGCGCGCGTTCCACCGCGCTCGCGCCCTCGCGCGCGCGCACAGCGATATCAATAGACAAGCATTTATTCATTCATTCGAAACATCGCGTCCACGCGCGCGTGTCGACGCACTTTTTCATCGCGCGAACCGCCGCGCGCTCGGCTCGCGTTCGGCGGTTGGAACCACCCGCAGACGCCCGCGCGCGGTGGCGCCGAGGATGCGCGCGCGACCGCTCGACGACGCGGAGGACATCGTTCGTCGAGCGCGCGACGACGACGCGGACGCGTCGACGTCGAGCGCGACCGCGAGCGCGAGAGAGACGCTCGAGCGATTCTTTTCGCGCTGGCGAACGGTCGCGGACGTCAAACGCGCGAGACGCGCGCTCGCGCGTCGCGCGCTCCTGGAGTGGCGTCGAGTCGTCGAGCGCGACGTTCGCGCGCGTCGGTGCCTCGCCGAGGCGGTTCAAAAGCGTCGCTCGACGACGGTATCGAACGCGCTCGCGGCGTGGCGGGACGCCGCGACGTCCCGGCGGCGACGACGACGCGCGTTCGACGCGCACGTCGAGCGGTGGCGTCATCGCCGCGCGCGAATGATGTTCACCTCGTGGTTTCGAGTGGCGCGATCGAGCGCGCGAGAGAGAGAGCGAGCGAGAGCGGAGGCGCACGAACTTCGCTCGCTCGACGCCGAGCTCAGACTCGCGAGGGCGAACGCCGAGCGAGACGCGGCGGTGGAACGAGCGGAGATGACGGAGAAGATGTATAAAGCGATAGAGTTTAGAGATAGAAAGGATAGATTGAGAGACGAGCGCATCGCGGAGGAGGAGACGCGCGCGTGCGTTCGAGGCGCGGTCGCGACGCGGAGCGAACCGAAGAAGGGCGCTCGGGACGGCGATCGAAAACGCCGCGCGCTCGCGCGCGTCTTGCGCGAACTTCGCGCGCACGCCGTCGAGCAATTTCGGCTCGCCGAGTACGAGGCGAATCAGAATCGGATTTTGTGCGCCACGTCCGGTTCTCGCGCCGCTCGAGGACGGCTGACGAACGATGAGCGATGGAGAGCGTTGTTGTGATGAACCCTTCAAAATCAATCTTTACAAGGCTCCGTCTCTAGTACGCATATTGTCTAACCACACGCGAACGAAGTGTCTAATAATCGCGCGCCTTGCGGTCCGGCTTGGCGAGCAAGTCCGTGAACTCTTGCGCCGGCGGCTTGGCGAAGCGCGTCTCGGCCCAGAGATCCGGGGTCAAGAAGCCGTACGACGCCTTGAGGGCGTTGTAGCACGCCTTGACGGAGTTACCGAGCGTTCTGGTGTGACCTCTAGAGCACGTGTACACATCCTCGAGTCCAGCCATCTGCAACACCTTCTTGCACGTACCGGACGCAACGATACCCGCACCACGCGGCGCCGGGATGAGACGAATGTGGACGGAACCGCACTTGCCGTGCACCTTGGTGGGAATAGTGTGCGGGGCGCCGAGCTTGGAACCCCAGTACCCTCGGCGCACCGGAACCATGTTCAACTTGGCCAAAATCATACCGCCTTGGATGGAGTGCGCGACTTCCTTGCACGCCTTGACACCGAGACCAATGTGACCGTTACCGTCACCGACGACGACGAACGCCTTGAAGCGCATGCGTTGACCGGCGGTGGTTTGCTTTTGCACGGGGCAAATCTTCATCACCTCATCCTTGAGCTCCGAACCGATGAAGTGTTCGACGATTTGGTGCTCCTTGATGGGCAAAGAGAAGAGGTAGATGTGTTCCAAGGACTTAATCTTACCCTGTTGCACGAGACGACCGAGCTTGGTGACCGGAACCCAGGCATCCTTGTCGTCGCCGCCGCGTCCGCGACCGCGTCCGCGTCCGCGTCCGCGTCCGCGGTCGCCGCGACCGCGGTCGCCGCGACCGCGCTCACCGCCGCGGCCGAAACCGCGGGAGAATCCACCTCGATCAGACATTCCGAGTGTCTTGTGTGTTACCTACGACGCGCACGCGAGCGCAGAGAGCGGCGCAACGTTCAGTCAGTCTCCGCGCGCAGCTGTCGAGGCGGTCGCGGTCGCGATCGTCGGCTCGACCCGTCCCGCGTCCGTCACCGTCGTCCGCGCGCGCGTCGATCGCTCGCGAGCGATCGAAACGCGCGCGGGAAACGCTCGCGACCGAATCGTCGCGCGCGATCGCCGCGCGCGCGGTCGCCGGCGTCCGCGCGCGCGTCGTCGGTCGATCGTCACGAAAGCCCTAAAGCCCTCGTCGATCGCGATGACGACGACGACGACGACGAGACGACGACGACGACGAGGTCGACGACGACGACGACGGGCGCGAGAACGAGACGATTTTCGCGCGCGAAGATGGACGTCGCGCGATGGTCGTTCGTACCTGTGCGCGAGCGACGCGTCACGAAGAGGCGGACCGGACCGCGCGCGCGAGGGTCGAGGTCGCGGTCGTCCACCAGATGTCCGATATTTTATGAGGTGTTCATCAAAACATTGATATATGTTTTTGGTGTACTATATGAGATGGTGAGAGATGAGAGGATGTGAGGGTCTCGCGCGCGACGCGCACGCGGCGCGAGCGACGGCGTTTCAACTTCGTTTCAATTCGTATTACCGTGAATTAAAAAAAGAAATGTGCGTGTTAGCTGCGCTGCGAACGTCGTGTCGTTCGTTCGCTCGTTCACGCGGCAGGTGGGTTGAGGGCGAGATCGACGTCGACGCCGTGCGGCGTTTGCTCCTCGAGCTTGGCGAGGGATTTCTTCAGCGGCGAGGAGCCCATACGGAGGCGAACGGCGTTGATGATGAGCCGAAAGACGTGGAATTGGAACAGGGCGATCCAGGACGATTGCACGCCGAAGCCCTTGGCGGATAAAATGGTGAGGGTGATGCAACTCAAGATGCTGTTGGGGATGTATGAGAGCGACATGAAGACACCGTCTCGCGCGGCGAGGAGGCATCCCTCGCTCGCCATCGACCCCGTGTGCGCGAACAGCGATAGAGACATGAACGGAATCGCCTGATTCATGAGCTCGATCACCGCCTCGCTCTTGGTGAATAGTTGCGGGAACAAGGACGGGAACAAACCGCTCACGACGGCGTTGAAAAATCCGACGACGACGGCGACGAGCATGATTCGAAACGCCAACTCCTTCGACTTTTTAAAGTTTCCGAGCTGAGGAGGCAAAAACGCCTGCGCCGCCTGGCTTACGCCCTCGCCAATAACGGCGAAGAAAAAATACACCGTCAACAACACGCCGTTGGCCGCGGAAGCCTCGGGCGAGATTGACGTCCCAGCGCGCACCACCCATCCGACGAAGACGCACTTGATCGCCGCCACCATCATCACCGGTCCGGCGATCGAGCTCAGGCGCGATAAGAAGTCGTCTCTCGGTCTCTGGAATGGTAATCGAAGCGCCGGCGCGCCGACGTTCATCAACGTGCGCGATTTATTCTCCGCGAAAGACGTCGACTTGCTTCGCTCCGTCGCCTCCGCCACCATCTCCTTGACCTTGTCGATCTCCGGTCCTCTCTTCACGAGCGCTCGAATGAGGAGCGACATCGTGATCACCTGCGACAGACTCGTCGCCCCCGCGGCGCCGGCTATGCCCCATCCCAATCCGCACACGAACCACACGTCCAACACGAGATTTAAAACCGTCGTGAGGGACACGGCGCGCAGCGGCGTCCACGGATCCCGCACGGCTAAAAACGCCGCCTGCGATACCGCGGTGACGGTGGCCACAGGTAACGCCAAAATTCTAATCACACTATACATGAACGCGTACGGCAACAGCTCGACGTTCGCCGTCCCCACGTACGCCGCGAGCGCCGGTTTATGCAACCCAATTAACAACGCCGCCACCGTCGACGCCGCGAACACCGCCGTGGCGACAGCCGCCGCCACCGTTCGCGAATCCTCATCCACGGGCCCACCTCGACTGGCGAGCAATCTGTCCTGTCCGACCATCGACGTCGTCGCCACCGCGAACCCGGTGGCGAGTAAATACGACGGGTATCCCGAGTACACGCTCCCCGGCGCGATGGCGGCCAATTCGATGGTGCCGCTACTCAACCCCACCACCGACGTGTCCACGAGCGACAACAGCGGATCGCACAACCAGATCGCCATCGTCGGCATCGTAAATCTCAATAAATCTCTCACCGACGCGTTACCGGTGTCCTCTTCCGTCTCCTCATCGTCCTCCTCGCTCGCCGCGTCCGCCTCCGCCTCCGCCGCCGCCGCCGCCGCGTCCGCCGCCGCCGCCGCCGTCGGGACGCGCGCGTCCTCCTCCACCGCGTTCGCGTCGTTTTCGTTCGCGAACGCGTCGTCTCGCGCGACGACGGCGGACGCGCGCGTCATCGCGCGTCCATCGCGCGCGTCGGACTTTACGCGAGTCGCGCGAGACGACGCGCGCGCGACGACGGCGTTCGACGTCCCTCGCGCCGTCGTCGCCCTTCCTCGCGGTCTCGGGACGCGCGCGCGCGCGACGCGTCGCGTCACGACGGTCAGCGACGAGGACGCGGTGGTGGAGGACATCGCGCGCGCGTTTCGCGCGGACATGGCTCGCGGACGCGCGCGCGCGGGCGCCGAGTGCGGAGGCGGGACGACCGGGGATCTGAACCCCGACCGCGGAGGTTTGGACTCCCGGGTGTGTGGTGGGTGAATCGGTGAGTCGTGACCGGTGGAGGAGGAGTGACGCCGAGGACGAAGCGAAGGACGTCGGTCGAGGGGCGAGCGGCGAGCGCGGGCGATGGGCCGCGGGCGTTACAATCACCGGGTGAAAATTAGGCGGCGGCGCGAGCGGTGGTGAGGGCTTTGGCGACGGCGTGCGCGCGCTCGGAGACGCGATCGAATTCGCCGCCGAGGACGAGCCTGTCGCGGAATTTGGTGAGGAATTTATCCGGGTGCCAACGCTTGACGCATCGGTGGTACGCGAGCGTGCGCTCGCGATCGGTGGCGTCGGTGCCGCCGGCCTCGTGATTCAGGAGGTCTTTAATCTTCGGAGGCCACGGGACGTCGTCGTATCGAAGCGGTTCGGAGACCGAGGCGCTCGCCTCGAGCGCTTCCCATCGCTCGTCGTACTTGGCCCATCGCTTGGCGCGCGATTTTTCCTTCTTTGCCTTATCCTCCGCTTTTTTCTCCGCTCGCTTCTCCGCGCGACGCGCCTCGCGCTCCTCGTCCTCGGCTTCCCACCGCGCCCACTTTTCCTGTTCGGCGCGCTCCGCCTCGGCGCGCGCCCTCGCGTCCTCGTACTCCACGCCGTCTTGGTACCCACCGTACCCGAACGACCCCGTTCCTTGCACCGCATCCATCGCGGGCGTCTTCACCGTCTTCCCCGTCGACGACGACGACGCGGGTGAACTCCGAGACTCTTCTTTACGCTCCACCCACGCGCTCCCGTTCCACATCCTTCGCGGCGCGCCGCCGTCCCCGGCGAGCCCGATTCGTCCGCCTCTTCCGACCGACGTCGCCCCCTCGTGCGCGTCCACCCCCGGACCCGCGTATTTCTGTCCCGTCCCGAACGCCGACGACGACGACGGCGAGACCCCGAGCGCGCGGTCCGCCGCGCGCACGTACGCCGCGCACGCGACGAATCCCGCGAACGACGCCAACGCCCCCGCCTGCGCGCGCCTCGCCCCCGCGCTCACCCCTCGCGTCGACGTCAGCGTCACGGTATCGTACGCGAGCGCGAACGCGCATATCGCGAACGCGACGGCGAACGCGGCGCGCGCGCGACGGACGATCAAACGCTTCATGATGATCATTCAGTCGGCGTCTCTCGGTCGCGACGCGCGCGGCGAAGCGTCGCTCGACGCGCGACGTCGCTCGCAGCGCGGCGTCGCTCGATGCGAGACGGCGCTCGACGCGAGACGGCGCTCGGCGCGCGCGAGAGAGTGAGGGGCGCGAATCGAACGTAACCGACCGAAAAGACCGACCGACCGACCGAACACCTCGACGCGCGTCGTCGCGCGTCGTCTCGACGACGATGGAGCGCGCGCGACGGACGCGGCGCGCGGTGGCGTACGCCGTCGCCGGCGCGGCGTTCGGTGCGGCGGCGTACGCGGCGTACAGGAGGTTGGCGAACGATTGGATGACGATGGTGAGAGATGATGATGACGACGAAAAGGGCGTCGACGACGCGCGCGTCGACGCGCGAGACGAACGCGCGAGGGAGGAGAACGCGCGCGAGGTGTGTTCGCGGCGCGGGGGCGACGCGTCGTCGAGAGAGACGTCGAGAGTGGAGACGAGAGTGGACGAACGCGTCGTCGCGGGCTCGAGCGACGGCGAGGCGGCGAGGCGGAACGCGGCGGCGGCGGCCGAAGCGCCGACGCCGATCGACGTCAAGCGCACCGAAAACGCCGGGGCGGTGTACGATTCGTTGGAGTTCGCGTTCGCGGAGGCGGGACTCGACCCGACGGCGCTCACGCCGAGGAAATTTTATGAGTTTGGAACGTACCCGGCGGTGGGCGTGTGGCCGCTGCGGTACAAGGATTTAAAAATGCCGGAGGACTGCGCGAGATTGGTCGTTTTGACGATGGAAGACGCGCCCGCGATCGCGTCGGCGGTGCAGAGCGCCGTTCGTGAGCTCGTGCGCTTGGTCGGGGGCGTCATGGACACGTTCGTGGCGCCGCGAGGAAATTTACACCTGACGGTGTTTCACGTGTCTCGCACGTTTGAGTATAAGGACGCACCGGTGGCGTGCGCGGTGGACGACGCCACGGGACGAGGCACGCAGACGCTTCCTCGCGCGACGGACGTCGAGGACGCGATCGCGTACGAGGAGAGCGCGGTGGCGGACGCGCTTCACGGTTTGGGCGCGTGCGAGCTCGAGGTGGACAGACTGTGCCTGGCGCCGAGCGGGTGTTTGCTCTTGTGTTTCGCCGACGTTCGCGGACACTTACAGACGATGCGCGAGCGATTGAGAGATAAGACGGTGGGCGCTGCGCGCAAGCAAAACAACACCATGCACGTCACCCTCGCGCGCATGTGGCCGAAATCGGAATCGAGAGCGCTCGACGACGAAACCAAGCGGGCGATCAACGCGATGTGCGCCAAAGCGACCAGCGCTCTTCGAGGCGCGAGATTGAGCGCACAGAACGCCGTGTACGTCGTGGAAGAACGGTTCGGTCTCGTCGACGGTCGGCGAGCGCGCATTAAACTCTAGCTAGTCGATCTGTATCTGTTTCCGACGCTGTTTTCGACGCGGCGACGCCGCGCGCCCGCACACGACGACGCCCATCGTTCTCGCGCGCCGCGAGAACGCCCACCGAGCGAGCGCGAAGCTCTCGAAGACATGCACGACGCCAGACGCGAGCGAGCGAGCGAGCGCACCGCCGCCGCGCCCGTGGGCGCGTCCGGGCGCGCGCGCTCGAAAGATGTCCCGGCGGCGTCCCGACGTCGCCGCGCGCCCACCGCGAGCGCCGACGAGCCCGCGACGAAGCGCGAGACGACCCCGCGCGAGACCATCCCGCGCTCGCCCGCGTTCGAGCTCGCCCGCGCGACGTCGTCCAAGGGCGCGAACAAGTCGGCGTCCAAAAAGCGCAAGGGTGAGTTTTATCAGGTTGTGCGCGTGCGAGGCGACGGACGGTGCATGTTTCGAGCGTTGGCGCTCGGTCTCGCGGCTTTGGCGAAGCGAAACGTGACGAGCGGGGAGGAAGAGTTCGAGGCGGATCAATTGCGGCTGGCGGTGGCGGAATCTCTGTGTCGAACGGCGGAGAAACGCGCGAATTTCGGCGAGGCGGTGACGGCGATTTCCTTTGAAGTCGGGTTGGAGACGTACTGTCGACGCATCTTGGAACCGACGTTTTGGGGCGGGGAACCCGAGTTATTGGTGCTGTCGAGATTGATTCGACGTCCAATCAAGGTGTACATCAACGCGTCGCAGGCGAGGAACGCCGAGGGCGGCGGGTTCGTGGATATTCAGACGTACGGGGAGGAGTTTAGCAAGGAGGGCAAACGAAAACCTGTCCGATTGCTCTACAACGGGGAAAACCACTATGATTTGCTATTGTAAACGCATCCCACATTCATACATCCATTCTCATTCTTTTACACCCAACGCGTCTCGTTGGTCGCGGGATTGTGCTCGTACGGCTTGCCCGAATCGTCGTAATAGCGCACCCATCCCGCCGACTGCTGCTGATGCGCGGGCGGCGGGTGCTGGTACAGAGGCTGCTGGTACGGTTGCGGCTGGTACAGCGGTTGGTGATACTGCTGCTGTGGAACCGCGTAGTGCTGATACGGTTGCTGAGGCACGACGTACGGCACCGCCGCCGGCACGGTGGGAGGTACGAAACTCTTCAACGCGCGAAGGTCGCCGTTGTCCATCGCTCGGTACACGTACGCCTTGCACATCTCCACGTTCGCGGGCGTGCCGGAGACGACGACGACCGCCGCGGGTGTTTTTTGATGCTTAATATCCACCATACATCCCGTTTGCGCGCGCAGAAACTTGATCGTCTCGCCACCCTTACCGACGACTCTCCCCTCGTTGCCCGCGCACGGAATCTCGACGGCGGCGTCCAAACCGGTGGCGCCGGGTGCCGTGGCCGGAACGCCCATCGCCGCGAGCGGAACCATGGCCATACCGTTCGGTAACACCATCGCACCGTGTGGCAGACCCTGCACGCGCGGCGGCGCGGCGTGAAACGACGCCGAGTGCGTCTGCGGCGGCGCGCCGAACCTATCCACCGACAACTGCAACGTGTCGTGCACCATTTGATACGCCATTCGCACGCACTTCCGCTTTCCCTTGGCCACGCACACCCCGCTCCCCTTGATAACGTGACAACTCGCCCCGCTCCTCGCCGAAATCTCTCGAATCGTCGCCGCTCCTCGTCCGATGACTCGTCCCTCTTTCCCCGGACACGGAATCTCCGCCTCGACGTCCTCGTCGTCGTCGCCGCGCATGATATCGTCCGGTATCACCGACGGGTCCAACCTGATTCCCTCGTTCACATCGCTCGGCACGCCTTTCGTCAACAATTCCATGATCTGTCCCGTGCTCGCCGCCTCCTCGATGAGCGCCTTGGCTCTTCGCGCGTCGGCGCGCCGCCGCTCGCTCGTCGTCGGCTCGCCCGACTCGGTCGACGCGAGAGGTCGAACCACCGCCACGCCCTCGTCCCGTCTGAACTCCAACCGCACCGAGCACTCCGTCTCGATGTATTTCACGTGTTCCCCACCCTTACCGATGACGCGTCCGGCGTTTCCATCGATGCGAACGAGCGTCTTGAAGTCGTCGTCGACGGCCTTCTCCGAAGATTCCACCGCCGTCCCCTTGGCGCGCTTCGAGCGCGGCTCGGGCGACGCCGTCGTCGTCGGGGCGTCGTTCGCATCGTTCCGAGCGTCGTCGTCGCGCGCGTCGTCGCCATCGCGATCGCGTTTCGCGCCCGCGGCGGCGATTCCGTTCTCGGAGGGCGTCGCCTCGGATTCTTTGACCGGCGGCGATTGACGACGCGCGCGCGTCGCTCGCGCGGTGGGCATCGCACGAACGCGCGCGCGCGAGGCGTCGCGTTCGATGTCTCACCGCGCGAGCGATGCGCGGTCGACGCGCGCGAGACGGGACGCGACGCGAGGCGGGACGTGACGCGCGGCGACGAGCGACGCCGCGAGGAAACTCTCGGCGTCGAGCGGTGAGCCGCTGATTACGTTATGTTACAACAACAAATGATGGACGACGGTCGGCGCCGTCGTCGACGCGCGATCAGAGTTTGGAGGCGAGCCGCCGAGGCGCGCGCGATTCGCGAGACGCCACGCCGGCGACGAAACGCACGATGCGATTCATCACCGCCGCGCTTCCCGGCTCCTGTAAGATGAGATGATGCATCCCCGGTAACTCGATGTATTGCTTATCCGCGCTCGACGCCTCGAGGACGAGCCGTTCGCTCGCCGTCTTGTCCGCGCACGCGTCCTCGGCGCCGTGCAGCGCCAAGAGCGGACACGTCACGTCCCGGTACCTCTGACGTAACATTCTGAACCCGCGCAAGATTTCGTACGCCGTCTTACACCGCACCGGTCCGAGTTGCACGTACGGATCGGTGGCGTACGAGTCCAACGTCGCCGGATCGTTCGACATGTCCTCCAGACGCACCGCGGGAACCAATCGCGCCTTGGGCGCCCCTCTCGCCAACAGCGCCCCCATCGCCGCCTGCGCCCTGAGTATCGCGTTCCACTTCACGTCTATGCTCGCCGCCGTGAGTATCAACCCATCGATCGATCCCTCACCCGATATCGCGTCGTTCGCCGCCACCGTCGCCGCGACGAGTCCCCCGAATGACTGCCCGCACAAAATCACAGGCTCGTCGCCGTCCCGCCCCTCTCGCGCGCGCTCACAAAACCCTCGCGCGTCCTCCACGACGTCCTCGAACGCGTCAAAGTATCCGGACAATCCCTCGCTCGCGCCGTGTCCGACGCAATCGTACGTCGTCACGCGCACACCGGCGTCGAGGAGCTTTTGAAACAATTTTTCATATCTCGTCGCGTGTTCCCCGATGCCGTGTAAAAACACGACGAGCGCGCGCGCGGGAGGGCGAGGACGGTACTCGTACGCGCACAGGAGTCGCTTCGTACCCGTACCTTGGCGCCACGACGCCGAGGTCGGGCGAAGGCGGGGCATGTCGACGACGAGACGCGCGTCCCCGTGTGAAGATTCGGTTGGGACGGTTGGGACGCGACTGGCGGCGCGCGCGCGCGTGTAGCGCGAGGACGCGAGCGATGGACGACGGAGGCGAACATGATGTGATGTGCGTGAGATCGAGCGGTGTGCGTTACATCGAGCGATGGATGCGCGTCGAGAGGGTCTCTCGACGGTGGTCGCGCGAGGGAGACGGGGACGTTTTGAAAAAGCGAGCGCGCGCGGCGACTAGGCGTTTCCGCCTCCAGCCTTGGCCTCGCTGATGTAATCGATGAGATCGCGATCGCGCGCGGCGTTGCGCTGTAACGCGATCTCGATCTCTTCTTTCGCGGGAGATTTTGCGCAGGCGGCTCTGAATTCTGCCTCGGAGAGGGGCGCGTACGGAGGCGGCGAGACGGCGCGCGCGTCGGCGACGACGGCGTCGACGAAATCGCCCGCGGGCATCTCCGCCAACTCATCGATGATTCTCTGACTCACCAGGCAGTAATCCACGCCGAGAACGCGTTTCACCGCGTCCACGTTCGCGAGACTGGCCACCATGATCTTCGTCTTGGCCCCCGTCGAGCGCACGCGCGCGAGGGCGTCTCTGACGAGCTCGTACGCCGGATCCGTCCCCGGCGTCAATAGTCCCTTCGCCTTGTGCCACGCGTTCACGCGCGAGTAGTACAGTTGCACCAGCGTCGCCCCCGCATCGATCGCCGCGTCCGCCTGTTCTCTACAGTAGACGTGCGACACGTGCACCGGGATCCCGAGCGCCTCCAACCGTCGCGTCGCCTCGACGCCTCGAAACGTCGCCGGCACCTTGAACAAGAGCTTGTCCCTCGGCGTTCGCAATTCATCGCACAATTCTCGCAATTCCAGCGCCTTTTCCACGCACTCCTCCGCGTCGTTCGCCAACCACCACCCGAGCTCGACGCTCACGCGTCCATCCACGCGAGACGCCCACATATCCGCGAGATTCGCCTTGGCCTTGTCCACGACGCGTTCGTAATTCCCCGCGTGCACGCCCTCCACCGCCGCCGACGCCATCGCCCCCTCCACCGCCCCCGCGTCCCTTCCACCGGATTTCGCCGAGTACAGCAACACGCCGGAACTCACCACGCCCGCGCGCGGGCCGAGATCGAGTCGCATCGCGTCGTCGTCCGCCTCCTCGACGAATTTCTTGACGTCGAGCACGAAATTCGAGCGCGCCTGCGCCACGTCGAGCGCGCTCCCTACGGGCGCTTTCGCCGTCGCCGCGAACGGGTGAAGCCGCGAGAACGACGGAGTGTTATTTTTTCGTCCGTTTCGCGTCGATTCCGCGCGCACGCGCGTCGTCGCGCGTCGACGAGGCGTCGATGACGATGACGCGCGCGCGCGCCGCGTCATCATCGTCATTCTCGAAAATCCGCGCGTCGTCGTCGTCGTCGTCGTCGCGTCGAGCATGACGCGCGATCGAGACGAGGGAGATGCGTGAAGAAAAAGTGTTCGGTCGTTGGCGCGCGTCGCGTGCGCGCGTGTGTCGTCGCGCGGGGCGCACGAACGCCATCATGATGGGTAATCAATCATCGAGGTCGTTGGGCACCAGCCGAGAAAAAAAGCGACGGCGGGTGAAAAAGAAGGGAAATGATTCGTGCGTTACATACACGCATCAATCTATGTTGGCTACCGTCGTGGTGTGTCCGCGCGCACCACCACCACGAACGGATCGATCCTTCGCGAAGAGACGCGACGGGGACGTCCCGTCGCTCGCTTCGCGCGCTCACTGGGCGTCGCGCTCCTCGATGATGGAGAGCTTGATGCCCTTACCCTTGGGCAAGGAGATCATCGGCTTGTTACCGGTACCGATGACGAAGACGTTGGTGGCGCGAGTGGCAAACTCTTGACCGGCGGCGTCCTTCAAGTGCACGATTTCGAAAGAACCGATGTGCTTTTCGCGGCGTTGAATGACGCCGACGCGACCGGCGTTGCGACCGCCGGTGATCATGCACAAGGCGCCGACATCGAAACTGACGAAATCGGTAATCTTGTTGGAGGCGATGTCCACCATGACGGAGTCACCCTCCTTGATGAGCGGATCCGGGTAACGAATGGTGCGACCGTCGTGCAAACCGACGCACGGCACGCCCTTGTCCCCGAGCTTTTTGCTCTTCACCTTGCACAACTTGTACTGCGCCTCGATGGCTTCGATGCGGTGCACGACGAAGCGACCCTTGTTGTCGTAAATCAAACGGAAGTGTTCATCGCTCTTCTCGATGGACACGACGTCTGTCGGTATCGTAAAGAATAAAGAAAGAAACGTCAGTCAGTCGGTCGAGTCTGGATGCGCGAATCAATCAATCAATCGCGGGCAAAAGCCCTAAACGAATCATACACGATCGATCGAGGGGCGCATCTCTCGCGTCGCGCGCACGCACCCATGATACCGCACGGGAAGCACTTATCCATGCGAATCTTCCCGTCCACCTTGACGACGCGCTGCATCAAAATCGTCGTCACCTCCTTGTACGTCAGTGCGTACTTCAATCGGTTCCGAAGGATGAGGCACAGCGGGAGGCACTCACGAGACTTGTGGGGACCTGTGAAAGACGAGCACAGACGCGAGACGACGCGCGCGCGTTCGATCGGTCAGTCAATACGCCTTCTTTTTCTCATCCCACGCGTCCATCGCGAGAGAGAGACATCGCCCGCTCGCCCCGGTCGTCGTCATCGCTCGATGACGTGAAAACCCTTTGCGCGCGTCGCATCGCACCTGGAGACGGTTTCGGGGCGAAGACGCCGCCGAGCTTGTCCAGCATCCAGTGCTTGGGCGCATTGAGACGCTTTAAATGTTTTTTAAGCCCCCTCGCCATGTTTCTCGTCCGACGGCAGAGCTTCGCGTCGCGGAAAGGCGGCGCACGACGACGCGCCGCGATCGACGCGCGCGCGCGCGGACGACGCGTGGATGGGGAGTGTTTTACACACATCATCGCTCTCAAAGTCTTTTGAATACGAGATACACACGTCCAATCGATCCGTGAGAGGGGTACACACGATTCATGACTCGTGTAGGGTTACACTACGATAAAAACCACCCCACGACCGCGACGTCCCGCGCGCGCGAGACGTCGACGCGCGCGAGGAGGCGACGAGGCGACGGACGACGACCGATGACGACGCTCGCGACCCGGTGTCGCGCCGCCGTCGTCGTCGTCCCTCGAGCGAGGCGTCCCGCGTCGACGACCGCGCGCGTCGTCGCCACCGCCGCCGCCGCGCGAGACGACGAGGACGACGACGACGACGACGCGGCGACGGCGCGGGCGATCGACGCGTCGATCGAGGAGATGAAAACGCTCGCCGAGGACGAGGTGGAGGAGATGATGTCGGCGAACGAGGGCGTGCGCGCGGAGCTGGCGCGCGTGAGACGAGACGCGCGAGGCGTCGTCGCGCGCGAGCTCGAACGCGCCGAGGCGAACGAAAAGGAGAGAGTGCGCGAGGCGTTCGAGGAGGCGCAGGAGCGAACGGGAGAGGCGCAGTCAAAGGCGGAGAGAGCGGCGGAGGAGGCGTTGGCGTTGAAACGAGACGCGGTGACGCGGGCGGAGGCGAAGATTTCGGCGTTGCGGGTCGAGCGGGAGGCGCTGCGGGAAGAGTTGGCGAGGGACGAGGGCGAGGGATCGGGGAAGTGGGCGGACGGTGGGATCGACGAGGCGGTGGAGAGGGTGGAGAGCGTGAAGGCGGCGGTGGTGGCGGGCGCGGGGGGAGGGGCGTTGGCGGCGCCGTTGTTGGTGTCGCAAGGGGGCGGGACGGCGGCGGTGGGCGCCGCCGCGTTGTCGTGCGCGGCGTTCGGGGTGACGTACAGGTACGCGGTGCGTCGTGATGTGGAGAACAGCGAGCTCAAGGGGGGGGTGGTCGGTGCGTTTGGTCTCGCGCGAGGCTTGAGCGCGGCGGACGTGTATCTGCGCGCCGCGTCGCTCGAAGGCGATCTCGACGTCGCGTCATACGCCCAGGCGGCGTTATTGGCGGGTCAGGGCGTGCTCACGTTTGCCTTTGCCGCGCTCGCGCTCGAACAGGCGTTCGAGCGAGGCATCGTGAAACCGTTCGGCGTCGCGTCCGAGGACGCGCGATGATTGTAATTAACATAATTAATGATGAAATTAGAATTAGTTTCGCGTCAGCCGCGTCGTCGGAAAAACGTTCCTTCGTTTCCAAACAACCGTCTCGAAACATCGATCGTTCTCTCGACACAAAACGACACAAACATTAAATCTTGACGAGCAAAAACAAGGACGCCACCAACACCACCGCGGCGACGAGAGAATAAATCGCCACTTGCATCTCTTGCGGCGTCTTCAACGCGAATCGGCGCTCGCCGCACATCGGGCATCGCTTCCCCTCTGCCCACGCGCCCTTGGATCCGTCGTACACGTACCCGCACCCTTGGCACACCCACAACTTACCATCGACGTAATACGGCTCCCCCGGCGCCGGCTTCGCGACACCGGCGGACTTTTTCGCCTTGAATCGCGACTCGGTCGCCGGCGCCTCCGCGGGTTTCTTCCCGAAGAGCGCCCTCGTCGGCGTCGACGCGCGTCTCGCGGCCTGCGTCCATCCGCGCGAGGAACAATACCGACGAACGCGACGCGTCAGTCATCGCGTCGCATCGCGACTCGCATCGCGTCGAATCATCGAATCAGCGCGCGCATCGACCGGGGGTTTCATTCATTCATTCATTCATTCGTTCGTTCGACGTTCGACGTTCGCGCGCGCGTCGACGTCGTCGGGGGTCGCGCGCGCGCGAGGCATCGTCCGCACCTTTCTCGCGAGCGGTCTCACCGGAAGCGTCACCCCTCTCGCGGCGCTCGTGGCGGCGAACATGTCGAAACGTCGTCGAGTGACGCGGACGATCGCGGGGCACACGTGTGTTTGTCATTGATGGGGGTATGGCGTGTGTAGTATGTGTGTGTGTGTGTGTGTCCACGCGGACGATCAAATGGGAAATGTGTTTGATGGTGGTATGGAGTGTTTAGTATGTGTGTCCACTGGACGCGGCGACGAGAAGCGCGGCGGAGAAGAGCGCGCGGACGCCGCGTCCGTCGGTGACGTCGACGTTCGCGACGGCCCCGTCGCGAGATCGCGAGGCGTTCGTTTCGTCGAGATCGACGTCGACGAGGGCGAGCGCGTCGGCGGCGGCGGCGGCGGCGGCGGCGTTCTCGACGCGAGGGCGGGCCGCGGCGGAGACGCGGCGGGACGCGCGCGCGGGAACGAGAAGGCGAAACGACGCCGGTTCGCGCGCGAGGACGGCGCGCGCGGCGGTGAAGACGCGCGCGGTGAGTTCGTCGGTGGTGACGTCGTCGTCGCGAGGAAGCGCGCGAGAGATTCGGCGCGAGGGCGGCGCGCGAAGGTTTCGAGCGAAGACGACGCGAACGGACGCGGCGGCGGCCGACGCGTTCGCCTCGTCTCCTCGCGTCTCGCGCGCGTTCGCGATCTCCGCGAGCGTCGTCTCGATGGATTCCGTCGACGCGTCCGCGCGCGCGGGATCGAGAACGACGACGATCGCGTCCGCCGCCGCGTACGCCTCGGCGCGACACGCCGCGTGCTCGCGCGCGCCGCTCGGATCTAAAAACCGCGCGCGCACGCGCGTTCGCGCACCGTTCTCGCCCGTACACTCGCACGTCATCGCCCCGAAATCCATCCCGATCGTCGGCGTCGCCCGCCACTCGCGCGGCGCCACTCCCGCGTTCCCGTCGTCTCGGCGACGAAACTCGGCGAAACACCGACGCGTCAGCGCCGTCTTCCCACCCCCTCTCCCACCCGCCGTCGCGATCGTCGCGATCGCCGCCTCGACTTCCAGCGCTTCGAGCGCATCGCTCGACGCCGTGGGGTCTCGAGCGCGCGCCCGCGCGTCGCGAACGCGTCCCGGGAAATCATCGTCTCGTCCCATGACAATTTCAAGACGAACCGTCGCGACGCGCGCGCGTCGCTCGATCGCCGCGCTCGACCCGCGCGCGCGCGCGAACGAGCGCAATGATATCGTCGCGACGCGTCGATCGCGTCGCGCGTCCTCGACGCCGCGCTCGACGCGTCCGGCGGCGCGCGCGCGCGGAGTGCGGCGATGCGTTAATTTTAGCCCGCACCGCACACGTCGCCCCCGCGCCGCCCTCGCCGCGCGTTCGCGCCGCCGCGGCCCTCGCGCGATGGAGGATGATCGTCGTCGTCGACGCCGCGCCCAAGCGCGCGCGCTGTGTCGCTCGACGTGCGAGATGTTGAATCTTCCCATCGATACCGCGGTGACCGCGCTCGCGCTCACCGCGACGTTTTACGCGTCGCACGACGCTCGCGAGGCGATGGAGACGCTCGAGGAGGGGGGAACGCTCGCGCGCGCGCGCGCGTCGCCGGAATTGGTCGTCGCGGCCGCGGTGTATCTCGCGTGTAAACTCGAAGAGTCGATCGTTCGATTGGCGGACGTCGTCAACGCGACGACGACGGCGCTGGGGAATGGCGCGGCGAAGAGGGGATACGACCGCGTCGTCGTCGACGATCGGGCGAACGTTCGGTGTGATGATGAATCGATGAGAGACCGACGCGAGGGGGCGCGATTGGCGGGATACGGAGAGGAGGACGGTGCCGAGGACGACGACGGCGTCGTCGTCGGGGCGAGGTATTACGCGTACAAGGAGGCGACGTTGGCGATGGAACAGCGCCTTCTCAAGGCGATGGAGTACGAATTAAACGTTGAACAACCGCACGTGTTCATGTTTCACATCGTTGAGGTGATCAAAGGCGGTGAGGCGTTGGCGTGCGCGGCGAGCGCGGTGTTATTGGACGCGCTCTTCGCGCGCGACGGCGTCGTCGCTCCCGACGACGCCGCCACCTTTGCCGCCGTCGCCGTGCGCGTCGCGTGCGTGCGATTGGGGTGCGAGAGTGAGGTGAAGCGATCGAGAGAAGACGAGCCTTGGTGGGTGGTCTTGGGATTCGACGCGGCGAGGATGGATGCCATCGAGCGGGACGCGTTCAGAGGCGCGAGAGGGTGACTGCGTTTACAAAATTTCTCGCGGCGGCGCTGCGGCGGACGACTGAGGTGGTCCTGCGTGTAGTAGTAGTAGTAGTAGTGGTGACTGTGATAGTAGTTACTTGGTAGTGGTACATCGTCGTCGTCGTCGTCGCTCAGTGTCCCGGACGAATCGTCACCTCATCCCGCGAAACCTTTGTATTCACCGAGGAACACCGAGTGCAGCAACTTGCGAAGCGTGCTCGGATAAAAGGGCTTACCGAGCGAACCGTCGCACCCGGCGTCCATGCAGGCGACGGTGTGCTCCGGTCCGACGTTTGCGCTCAGAGCGATGATGGTAGCTCGCTTGTAATCGCTGGGAGCGTCGTGTTCCATCGCTCGAATCCGTCTCGTCGCCTCTTCACCGTCCATGACAGGCATCATCATGTCCATGAAGATGATGTCGTACGGGGCGACGTCGCCGCGAATGGCGTCTTCAATCTTTTCCGTCGCAATGAGACCGTTCTCGGCCACGTCCACGGTGACTTTACACTTTCTCATCGATTGAATCGCCACCTGTTGGTTCAATCTGTTATCCTCGACGAGGAGCACGCGCAGGCTGCTGACGTCCAATTCGGATTCGGGATCCTTCTTCTGGGCGCGACCGAGGGACGAGGACGTCGGCGACGAATCGACGATGACGTCGGTGCTCGTGGCGATGTCCGAGGAGGACTCGAGGCTCTTTTTCGCCTCGTTTGAGAGGTGCTCGAGCGTGTCGATAAAGGGAGAAATCGCCACCGGTTTCATCACCGCTCTCGTGTGATCGCTGTGCGGTAAGTCCTTCATCCTGCAGGATTTGGCGAGAATCAAGACGAATGGCTCGGGCGTCGTCGACTCGAGCCACTCTCGATTTTCAAAGTATTGGTCCTCCTCGATGCACAACACCACCGGTGCGTTCGCGCGTCGAGCCTGATCGATGTGGTGTTCCAACCGAGATCGATCCGCGCGGCCCACGTGCACTTCGAAGACGCGCTCGGGATTGACGCGATAACACGCCAGGACGTTGCGCACCGCGCGCATCTGTAGACCGGGTTCGAGTCCAAGGAGCACCGTGAGATTGGTGTCGGCGGTGCGGACTCTCGATGAGTGTTTATAGTCGAGCTCGAGGCTGATGTTGAACGTCGTGCCCGAGCCCGGTGTGGATGTGAAATCGATCGATCCGCCCAGGAGTTGGATGATGGTTTTCGTAATCGTCAAGCCGAGACCGGTACCCTGCACGCGAAGCGCCGAGTAATTCGTCTGTTGACTGAACGGGATGAAGATCTGGTTCTGTCGCTCTTCGGGAATGCCCACGCCGTTGTCCTCGATGGAAAAGATCAGCTTCGCCTTGTCCGCGGTGAGTTGGCCGTGCACGTCGATGATGACGTTGCCCGGTTCATCGAGGTCGGTGGAAAACTTGAGCGCGTTGTTCACCACATTGACCAAACACTGACGCAGGCGGAAGAAATCACTCGTGTATGCCATGCAGAACAGACTCGGGTCGACCAATATGTACACGTTTCCGGTGTAGTCTTGACGCTGAGAGATGCTCAACGTTTGATCGAGGAGCTCTTCGATGGTGAAGACGTCGGCGGACAACTCCAAACCGTGACCGCCAGAGACTTCGGCGCCTTTTCTGTTAAACTTGGCATAGTCCAAGACTTGGTTGATCAAGCCGAGGAGGGCCTCGGCGGAGGTGAGAGAGTTCTTTATGAAGCCGTCGGCGACGTCGGTCAATTCGCCGGTTTCGACGGCGAGCGTGTTGAAACCGATGACCGAGTTGAGCGGCATGCGCAATTCGTGCGTAATGTTAAAGAAGAAATCGCGTTGCATCTTCGTCAGACGCTCGATGTCCGCCATCTCTTCGTCGCGCACGGCGTCGAGAACGCGAATGTTCCCGGCGGAGAGCAGCAGACAGTACGCCGCCTTGGTGACCACGTCGCAACTCAAAAACCACTCGTGTTCGGCGCTCGTGTCGATGTAGCCGAGCTCCTTGGCGACGAAGACGGCGGGGAAAGACATCCAGCACACCGTTTTCGCGATGGCGAGGATGATGAAACGGGTGCGATCGCCCTTGGTGAGTTCATTCACGAGCATTTCCCGAAACATACTGACGCACTTGCCGATGACGTACACGAAGCACGCCACGGCGAAGGCAAACAAGAGCCCGCGCGCCGGTCCGTCCATCTCGTTCACCAATATCCCTAGCACGAGCATGATCTCGTCCGCGACGACGCTGATGTACATCTCGGTGCGATACTTGGCTCTCTCCGTTCCGACGACGAGGGCGTGGAGCTGGAACACCAAAATCAACAACACGGGCGTCGTGAGCATCCACTCGAGATAGCGAAGCAACGAGTAATACGTCCCCTCGACGCCCTTTACGAGTAAATCCGACCCTCGCACCATGAGATAGTGCGTATAACACGCGACGATCGTGATGTACAACACCGTCGCGCTCACGCGTCGTCTCTTCGCCGACGCCGTCCACAGGATATCGTTCAATCCGATGCTCGCGCACACGGCGAACACGGTGACCGCCGCCATCGACGTCGAACCGCACACCTCTCCCTCCAATCGCACGACGCCGTGATCCAGGTACGTTCGAAATCCCGTGCCTGTGTCATCACCGCTCGCGTTCCCACTCGCTCTGTGCGCGATCAACCGCTCCACCGAGACCCCGTCCTCGCCGCTCGCCGTCAGGTGTCGCGACCGCACGTCTCTCGGCGTAAACGCGCTAAACATGCCCTCCTTTTCACGATCTCTCACCCACTCGGTGACGATGACGAACAACAAAAACAACACCACGAGCACGCTCAACCGCACGCCGCTCCCATCGATCCGTCCTCCACCGAACGCCAACCACGACTTGGCGTCCTCGGCCGCCGCCTTCGCGCCGCGCCTCGTCGCCGTCCCCGCGTCTCGTCGATCGAGCGTCCTCGCGTCACGCTCGCGCGTCGCTCTCCCCCGCGCGCGTCGACGTAATGAACTCCCACGCACATCACCGATCCCATCGCGCGAGGTCGTCTCGCGTCCGCGCGTCGCGCGTCGATCGTCGTCGCCGTCGCCGTCGTGGATGATTGACGACGACTCGCGCGCGCCGTCGTCGGCGGCGTCGACGACGCGCGCCTCGCCGGACGCGCGCATGAAGACGAGACGAGACGCGATCGGAGGGACGACCTCGCGATCGGTCGGCGCTCGACGTCGATCGCGCGTCGGCGTCGGCGTCGACGTGTGGGGAATTCGTTCGTTCGAGGGAGAATTATGCGTGTGATGGGGGGTACACTATGGGTCATGACTCGTCGTTTCTACAAACGTGCACTTTTTGACAAATATCACACTTTTGCAAGCCCCGGCGAGGGGACGGGTCGGGACGGCGGACGGTCGGGTGCGCGCGCGTGGGTGGGATCGTGCGCGCGTGCGAGCGTCTCCGGTGTTCGTTACAATCGAGCGCGAGTGGCGAGTAGCGCGCGCTCGTCTGCGACTTGAGCTCCCAAACTTGGTGTTCTACGTCAAAAAGCGGCGCGCAGGCGGCGCTGCTGGCATCAAAGGAACGCGGAATCGTCGATCGCACTCTGGTCTTGGGTTTCGGCTAAGAAATTCTCGGCTTCGCGGACGACGCCCTCGTTACCGCTCGCCATGGCGTACTTTAACGCGCCCTCGTACGCGACGCGCGCCGCCTTGACGTCGTCGAGCTTGGCGTGACACTTGCCCCGGTACGCTAACGTGGTGCTCAATATCGCGGATTCCGCTTCAACGCCGCTCGCGATTCTCTCCGCCTCTTGGAGTTCAAACAAAGCATCCTTCCATTCCTCCTTGTCCATGTAACAAAAGGCGACTCGATTGTGCGTCGCGCCGACAAACTCCTTGGCACCCAGCGTTTCAAACTTTCTCAACCCCATGCGAAGACTTCGGAGCGCATCCTTGTAATTTTTTTCCTCTCTAAATATCTCCCCGAGCGCGGCGTAGAGATCACCCATTCGTCCGGCTAAATCAGCCGCCATGAACGAGGGCATTCCCGCCCGACCCTCGTGCACCTTGCACACCTCGATGCCCTTGTTCAGTGCCCCCTTGGCGCGCGCCAAGTAATCAATCTCCTCGCCCGCGTCCTCGCCCTCACCGCCCCCGCTCTCACCGCTCGCGACGCCCTCACCGCCCCCGCTCTCACCGCTCGCGACGTCCCCACCACCCTTTTCACCCCTCTCGCTCGCGCGTTCAGCCTTTCGCACGTACGCATCCGCCAGCACTCGCAGCGCGAGTCCGTGCACCGTCGGCGGCGCCGCCACCCTCGAGCACAACGCGTCGGTGCTCGACATCATCTTTATCGCTCTATCTAACTCCCCATCATCCACGTGCACGCGCGCGTTCTCCACGCTTCGCATCACCAGAGCCGGCACCTGTTACGACATTCGATTTCACGCGCAGACGGTCAGTATCTCGTTCCTTTTCCCCTCGCCCGCGCCTCGGGACGTTCGCCTCGGGACGCCGCGCGCGCGAGTCCCTCTCGACCCATCTCACGCGTCTCTCCCGACGTCGCCGTCCACGCGCGGCGTCTCGCGCGCGCGCGATATCGCGACACAACTCTCGTTCCACGCGTCGAGTTCGCCATCGTCGTCCCAGGCGTCGCGCGTCGCGCGAGAAGGCGCGTCATCGCGCCCTCGTCGCGAGGGTCAGCGCCTGGACGGTGATGCACGCGCTCGATGCCGGGCTGGACGCGCGAGACGACGCGAGACGAGGGCGACGAGCGAGCGCGCACCTTGCGAGGATCCATGCCGCGGAGATCGCCGCCGCCGGACGCCATGGCCGACGCGGAGAGAACTGCGGGGCGTCGGGCGCGCGCGTTCAGGTTTTGGAGGGGGTAGGGTTTACGCGGGCGCAGACGCGGGTGGACGAGACGGAGCGCGGATGGCATCACAAGGGGTCAACGGGCGGAGGATTCGGTGTCTGCGGTCGATTTGGACGCGGTGGTGAGCGCCCGGTCGCGCATCTCGGCGCGGGCGTAGAGAATCATGCCGAAGAGGGCGACGAGGAGGCCGGCGATGTTTTTGGCGACGACGGGGTCGCCGACGACGACAAAGCCGAAACCGAGCACGAGCATCGTCTTGAGGTGGCCGATGACTTGGTAGGTGACGGCGGAGCACTTGCCGATGACGGCAAAGGTGGCAAAGTTGACGAGGATGGCGAGGAAACAGGACATGAGGGCGTAGCACATGACTTCGGAGGAGTAATTGGATTCGAGGATGTTGCCGCCGTTGAGCGCTCCGTCCACGGGCGGCGCTAAAATCACGAGCGTCAGCGCCATCCACGGCGCCGCCGCGCAGAGCAATTGCGTCGAACTGAGACCTAATTTCTGTTGTAAAGAACCGGTGAGAATCTGTCCTATAGACGTCGTGATGACGGATAACAATCCAATCACGAATCCCGTCGCATTCAGTTGCACATCCGTCACCGTCGACGCGCCGACGCCCACGAGCAACACCGCCAGGCTCAGCTTAACTCTCGCGCTAAACTTTTTATCGAAATACGTCATCTGCAACCCCACCGTCACCGGAATGATGCTAAGCTTGCTCATCTGATAAAATCCAACCGAATTAAACCCGAGCGAGAGATTCAAGAGCGCCACCGACGCGCTGTTCAACGCGCCAAACTTGACCATCTCCCCTCTTCCCACCGATTTACGCTCAAAGTATCCCATCCTCGCCGCCGCGCGAAGAACGGTGGCGGTCAACACCATGTGCATCGCCGTCAGGAGCGTCACTGCGCGTCGACGCACGTCATCGTCAGTCGTCGGGACGTCTATCCACTCCCACACCCGGAAAATTTTCCGGGCGCTCGCGCGTCGCGTCGCGTCGCGTCGCGTCGCGTCGCCGCGAGCGCCCGCGTCGCGCACCCTCGCGAAATCCGAGCGCGCTGATCAAGTGCTTGTTCACGATGACGAGGGACACGCTCGAGACGACGCTGAGCGCGAGCGCGAACGCCGCGCTCACGCCGCCCGAGTCATCATCGGTCGAGCTCGCGCGCGAGTTCGACCCCCTCCCCTCGCTCGACGCCTCCGCGGTGGACATGTCGAGCGCCGTCGATCGTTCGCGCGTCTCGTCGACGATCCGTTCGCGCGCGCTCGAGGTCGAATGTGACGCCAACTCGAGGTCGAGCGCGCGGGAACGAATGACACGAAATGAAATGACATGAATCGTGACGCGCGGCATTCATTCACCCTCGCGTCGCCATGCTGTCGCAATTCTTCATCCTGAGCCCTCGAGGGGACGCCGTGGTGTCGAAAGATTTCCGTCGCGATCTCTCCCGTCGCACGCACGAGACGTTTTATCGATTGGTGCGCTTCTGGCGCGACGAGGACGAGGACGAGGCGGACGCGAGCGAGGGCGGGGCGTCGACCTCGACGACGCGCGGCGCGCCCGCGGCGTTTCATCGAGACGGGGTGAATTACATGCACATCAAGGCGTCGGGACTGTACTTTGTGTCCACGACGACGTCGAACGCGTCGCCGAGCGCGGTGTTGGAGCTCATGCATCGATTGGCGAGATTGGTGAAGGATTATTGCGGCGCGCTCACGGAGGAAGCGGTGCGAAGAAACACGACGTTGGTGTACGAATTGATCGATGAGGCGATGGATTATGGGTACGCGCAGACGACGTCGACGGAGATGCTGCGAGAGAGGGTGTGTAATGAACCGGTGGAGGTGGGGAACGGGTTGGCGGGACGATTGGTGAGCGCCAAGGTTGACTCGACGAAGATCGGCGCGGGGGCGCTGAAAGCGGGTCAAAAGGTGGAGACGATGCTGAAGAATAATTTAGGAATGAAGGTTAATTTTCCGACGAAGGCGGCGATTAATCTGATGAACGCGGCGTCGGTGGCGAGCGGGGTGAATAGGGTATCTAGCGGCGCGACGCAAAAGAGCGTGGTGAGCGGGTCGAGCGCGACGACTCGGGATGAAATTTTCGTCGATATCATCGAAAAGGTGAGCGTGACGTTCGATTCGAACGGGGACGTGGTGACGTCGGAGATCAACGGACACATTCAGGTGAGAAATTTCTTGCAAGGAGAAAATACAAAGGTCAAGGTGGCGCTCTCCGAGGACATGACCATCGGAGGCAAGGGCGCCGGCGGTGGAAGCAATTACACGGGCGTCATCCTCGACGATTGCAACTTCCACGAGGTGGCGAATTTAGATCACTTCGACATCGATCGAACGATCACCCTCCGCCCGCCCACGGGTGAGTTTTCGTTGATGCATTATCGAAGCGCGAATGATTTCACGCCTCCGTTTCGACTCTTGGCCGTCATCGATGAGAGCATTCCGTACAAAGTCGGCGTGGAACTCAAACTCTACGCCGATTTCCCGGCGAATCACACGTGCACGGCGCTCGTCGTCACATTACCCATCCCCAAGACGGCGATCGGCGCCACCGGTCGGCTTCCGAAACACGTCGCCTCTGGCGCCCAGCACGTCATGTACGACGACGCCGACAAACAAATTGTCTGGCAATTCAAAAAGCTCGCCGGAGGCTCCGAGCACGAGTGTTCGGTGCAGATTTCTCTCCAGACGGAGCGCATTCCCAACGTCCGACGCGCCATCGGTCCGCTCGCGCTCTCTTTCCAGATTCCCACCCTCTGCGCCAGCGCCCTCTGCGTGCGCTACCTCCAAGTCATCGACGACGCCTCGACGTCTCGCCATCGAGACGCCCCACCCAGAAACCCGCACCGATGGATTCGGTATCTCACCAAGAGTTCCTCCTACGTCGTTCGCGTGTAAATCTCGTTCACCCACATCACACACCACGCCGAGACCCGGACGACGGAGACGCGCGCCGCCGCCCGTCAAAAAAATCTTCTCATCGTGTCCCCACCCCACTTCTCGGCGCCGTCGTCCTCATGCCCGGCGCCGATCGCGCCCTCCACGCCGCCCTCGAGCGCGTCGGTCCTCGTTTCACCCTCGGCGACCTCTTACTCGCCGAGGGACCGACGTTAGACCCCGACGCGGACGCCCTTCGTCGACGCGTCATCCTCGCCGTGCATCTCGCCGGTGGTCATCTCGACGTCGATGAGGAGACGCGGGAGGTGATTTACGTCGTCCCCGGACGGGTGAGAGCGGCGATACTCGCGCGAGACGTCGCGGAACGGGCGCGACGAGCGCGGCGAGCGACGTGGCGACACGCGAGACGGGTCGCGAGGGCGGCGTTCGGGACGTTTTTGGTGGCGTCGGCGGCGCTCGCCGCGCTGGCGGTGGTGGCGTTGGTGGTCGTGGCGATGTCGAGGGGACACCAGGGAAGAGGAGGGGGAGGGGGAGGGAGTGCGCCGATGTTGCCGACGTACGTGGGACACGGACGAGGGGTGAACGCGGATTTTTGGTATTATCTGTGGATGCGAGACTTGATCGAGTTGGCGTATTGGAACAACGCGATTCGATACGAGCGCGCGCGCGTGGAGCGAGAGTACGGCGTCGTCGAGGGCGTGCCTGTGAAACCGTCGTCGTCGTCTGGAATGGGTGGAGGACGCGAGGGGGCGGGTGAGAGCGGTGAGGGAGGGGATTCGGATCGGGGAGGACCGAACGCGCCGCGGGCGGGACCGTCGGCGGTGAGGAGAGCGGCGGGCGGCGACGACGGTGACGACGACGACGACGATGACGATGAAGAGGACGACTGGCTCGATCGCGATCGTGAATTGACGTTCTTCGAGTCAATCTTCGCGTTCGTATTCGGTCGAGGCGATGTGAATGATGACTTGGAGGTTCGGCGGTGGCGCGCGGTGGGCGCGCTGTTGCGCGTGAACAAAGGATGCGTGTTCGCGGAACAGGTTGCGCCGTTTTTAGATTCATACCTTCTGAGCAAAGAGGATCAGAGGGAGGTGCAGAATGGGCTCTTTGCCGCCGTGTTCGATGTCATCGCGCACGCGCGTCGAATGTTTAGAAAAAAGGCGGACGAGGCGAGAGACGCGTCTCGCATGCACGAGGGTTACATGTTAGAAGTGTTGACGCGTTTCGGCGGTTACGCGGAGGCGAGCGACGATGGACAACTCATATACGTGTTCCCATCGCTTCAAGTGACGACCATGGCGAACGTGGCGTCGACGTCTTCGGCGGCGGCGAGTCGCGCGCTCGGCCGCGCCGTTCCAGCACCGACGCCTCCGCCGATTTACGAGCGCGTCAAACCGCTCTGGGAGGGCGGAGAGAAGATGCCACTCGTCGTCGCCCTCGGATTTCTGAACATCTTTTTGATATTCGTATTCCGAACCGCCGGCGGTATGGACTTCAAACCTCCGCGTCAGCCGCTCGAGCCGAGAGCGCAACAAACCATGGGCCGAAGAGCGGGACGATTCCGTGACTCAGCGCCGTCGACGTCCACCACGGACGAATACGGCGAACCACCGCTCGTCATTCTCGTCCTCGAGCTCTTCCCGTGGCTGTGCAAGCTCCTCATGCCTCTCTTGCTCGTGTACTCGGCGATATTCTTTCTCGTCCCGAGTTCGCGAGCGCTCTACAACGCCGTCGAAAACCGTCGCATCGTTCGACGAAACGACATTCGCAAGCGTCGCGCGCAAGACACACTCCAGATTTCCATTCAAGAGACGGAAAAACAGCGACGCGCGCGAGGTAAACAAGCGTTAGACGTCGTCGTGTAGATGGAGGCGTAATACACTTTTTTCCTCGGGATATTCCCTTTGTGCCGTGGTCGTCCCCCGCCCGCCCGCACTTTCGCGCGCGCGGGCACCATTACCGAGCTCCCGATCGTCCGGCCGCGCGAGGCGAGCGATAAAGCGCACTCGCACTCGCGAATGCTGCTCGAGAGTAATTATTTCATCGGATGCGTCTTCTACATGATCGGGAGTCTGTCCTTCGTCCTCGGGACGGGATTCTTTTTGGCGGATGCCGCTCGAGTGGCCAAGTCGGCGTGAGACGGCGCGAGCGGGCGATACGGGGCGGTGTCGGTCGGGACGATTCTTTACTAGTCATTCAATGATGTCACGCGAGCGCGCGCGCGCGTCGTCGTCGTCGTTTTCGTGTGGGTGTGTAATATAACATTCTTGTTTCTTCTAGAGCCGCGCGCGCGTCGCCGTTCGGCGACGTTATTGGAGTTGTAAGATGAGGAAAAAGGTCAACTGGAACGCGAAGTTGATGAAGATGAAGTTGACGACAACTTTAGGACCGCCCAAGAACTCGATGAAGTAGTTGAGCTGGCCGTATTCGGAGTCTTTTTCCAATTCCTTCGCCCCGGCGAGGGACGCCTTGAAGGTGGCGTACGGTTCGCCGTTGAAGTTCTCCGCACCGAGACGAACCTTGGCGCCGTTGAAGATGCGGAAACGTCTGTTCTTTCTCACTTCAAAACCTTCGACGTAGGTTCCGTTCGTGGAGCCGAGATCGGTGATGTAGAGCTTGTTGCCCTCGGTTTCGAGTTCGCAGTGCACGCCGCTGACGCACGGAAGCGACACGGCGACGTCCACGCCCGGTCCCTTGGAGCGCCCGATGACTTTGGACTCCCCGCGCTTAATCTTAATGTTCCGCAATCGCTTACCCTTCGATCCCTCGTCCGACACCGCGGTCAGCGTCCACGAACCGTCCCCGACCTTGTCGCCGACGATGGCGGAGACGGCTTTGCCCCCCGCGCGTCCTTCGCGAACCTTTGACCTCGCCGCCACACCCTTCTCCAAGTCTTTATCCAAAACCGCCCGCGTGCGATCCAATCTCGCCGCGTTCTTCGCCAAGATCCCCCCGAATCCGCTCGGCGCCGCCGTCTCCTCCTCCTCTTCCTCCTCCTCCTCCTCTCGCGCGTTCCATCCGCCGCCGAAACCGAATCGTCTCCTCGGCGCCTCCTCCTCCTCCTCCTCCTCCTCCTCCTCGTCCATCGATCGAGACCCACCGAACGATCCAAACGTCGGCATCTCGAACCCACGCCGTTTCGGTCGTTCGTACACGTCCTCCTCCACGATCTCGACGACGTCCAAATCCACCGTCTGCGACGCGGCGACGCTCTTAATCTTATCCATGAATCCACCCGCGGTTTCGTTAAAGCTCGCCACGGCGTCGTCCAGGCTCATCCCCGCCCCCTTCGAATCATCCTCGTCGTCGTATTCCTCGCCGTCGTATTCCTCGTCGTCTTTTCCGTAATACACGCCGTCGTCATCCTCGTCGTCGTCGTCTCGCGGTCGATCGTCTCGATTAAAAAACGACGCCCTCGCGTCGACGCGCGCGCGTCCTCGTCCCCGTCTCCCCCGCGTCGTCGTCGCGAACGATCTCGCGCGCACGGACGCGACGTCGGGTCGTCGTCCACCGACGATTTTCATCGCGCGCGTCGTCGCCATCGATCGATCGATCGATCGATCGATCGATCGATCGTCGCGGAGTGACGCGAGGGGCACAGGGGGGGGGTCCGTGTGTCTCGCGTATTGAAGCCTCGTTTTGACCCGTGTGTGAATTCTACGAGTGCGTTCACACGGATTCCTCGACCGAGTGGTCTCGATGGGACTTCAAGTACCTCGAGTACGGAGAAACGTTCCCGGTGTCGTGGACGCGCGATGTCGCGCGACGTGGTCTTTTTCGTAGGGTCATGACTCGTCGTGAGTCCCTTTGATCGAATTTAGCCCCCGCGCGCGCGCGGGACCCTCGTGTCGTCTCGCCGCCGCGCCGCGCCGACACTCGACGACGGACGATGCCGGTGACGATGCGCGCGACGAACGCGACGACGACGGATCGACGAGTCGTCGTCGATGCGCGCGAGCGCGGACGCGGACGCGCGAGACGAGGGAGGACGACGCGCGCGCGCGCCGCGGCGGCGACGAAACCGTGGGGCGAGCGCGACTGCAGACTCGTGCTCGAGGACGGGAGCGTGTGGCCGGGACGGGCGTTCGGGGCGACGAAGACGATGGTGGGGGAGGTGGTGTTTAACACCTCTCTCAGCGGGTGCGTGCGAACGCGATCGATGGGGGGTGGGGGGCGCGGGAAATGGGATGATGATTCGGATGGGGTTCTCCTGGATCGTTTTTTTAAAAAAACGAGGAAACGGAGGGCGCGAAACGAGGGACGCCGAGGGACGAAACGACTGACCGATGGGGACGTGTGCGCGTGAAATGACGATAGGTACCAAGAAATTTTGACTGATCCGAGTTATGCGGGGCAATTCGTGTTGTTCACGTGTCCGCACGTCGGGAACGTCGGCGTGAACGAGGGCGACATGGAATCCGCGAAGGCGCACCTCGGAGGGATGCTCGTGAGAAATTATTCTCTCAACGTGTCCAATTACCGAAGCGTGAAGGATTTATCGCAGTATTTGGAGGAGCAAGGGGTGATTGGTATCTCCGATATCGATACGCGGGAGATCACGCGACGATTGAGAGAAACCGGGTGTCTCAACGGCGTGTTGACGACGGACGCCGCCCTGAGCGACGAGGAGCTCGTGGCGCGGGCCAAGGCGTATGATATTGTCGGTAAGGATTTGATCAGCGAAGTGACGTGCGGCGAGCCGTACGAGTGGAAGGACACCACGGGTGAGTGGGAATTCAGCAACGAAGCCAAGGCGAACAAGGATTCGTTCAACGTCGTCGTGTACGACTTCGGCGTCAAGCACAACATTTTGCGCCGCTTAGCCTCTTTCGGGTGCAAACTCACCGTCGTTCCGGCGTCTTACCCGGCGGATAAGGTTTTGGCCATGAATCCGGACGGTATTTTGTTCTCCAACGGTCCGGGCGATCCCAGCGCGGTGCCGTACGCGGTGGAGAACGCCAAGCAAATCCTCGGCAAGCTCCCCGTCTTTGGCATTTGCATGGGTCACCAAGTTCTCGGCCAAGCCTTCGGCGGGTCCACGTTTAAGCTCAAGTTTGGTCATCACGGTGGTAACCACCCCGTGCGCGGTCCCGACGGCGCCGTGGAGATTTCCTCGCAAAACCACAACTTTGCCGTCGATCCGAAAACCTTACCCGCGGGCGTCCAAGTCAGTCACGTCAACCTCAACGACGGCACGTGCGCCGGCATGGTGTGGCCCGAGCAACGCGCGATGACGATTCAGTACCACCCCGAGGCGTCTCCCGGTCCGCACGATTCCGATCGCTGTTTCGCCGATTTCGTTCAAATGATGCGCGATTCTAAAAAGTAAATCATTTGTGATGATACCGATGCGCATCCATCCTTCTCGCGTCCTCCTCGCGCGCGCGCGCGCGTCGCGTCCCCGCTCGAGGCGTCACTTCGCGGTGCCATCGATCGTTCGAACGGACGATACGGAATCAAACGCGTCGCACCTCGCGGTACCGTTCGCGCCGCGTTCGTCGTCTTCGTCTCGCGACCGCGGTCGAGAAAAGAGCCGGACATGGGCGCGACCGATCGGGACGATGGGAACGGGAACGGGAACGTCCCCGACGCCCCCGCGCACTCCCGCGCGACGAGCGTGGACACCGTGTCGAGATCAAACTCCATGTGTGTCTTCGATTCGTTCGGCGACGGTGAGCTCGAGCACGAGCGCGTGCATCGCGTGACGCCCGGGATCGAGCTCGAGCGACGCGCCGAGGCTTCGAGAGACGCCGAGGCGACGTCCCGGGAAGGACCCGCCGCGCTTCCGCGTTTGCTCGATTGTTCGGGCATCCTGCAAGACGCGTGCGCGGCCATGGTGGACGATAGTTTTAATCGGTGTTTTCAAGAGTCCAACGAGGCGCCGTGGAATTTTAATTTTTATCTCGCGCCGTTGTGGTGGTGCGGATTGGTCATTCGGTACGGGGTGCTGTTTCCGCTGCGGTTGGCGTTTTTGTTGACGGCGAGCGCGGCGTTTGCCGTCTCGTTCGCATTTTCGCACTACTGTTTACCGAAAAAGTGGGGATGCGAGCGTAAGTGCGTCGAGTTGTACGCGGCGGCGTTCGTGGTGTCGTGGACGGGGGTCATCAAATATCACGGGCCGAGACCGTCGAGGCGAGGCAATCGCGGCGGCGTGGTGTACGTCAGTAATCACACGTCGATGATTGATTACTTGGTGTTGACGCAAGTGTCGCCGTTCGCGGTGATTCAACAGAAACATAAAGGATGGGTGGGATTGTTGCAGCGAACGGCGATGAGCGCGATCGATTGCATCGAGTTTAATCGAACCGACATTAAGGATCGACACAAGGTTTCGGAGCGATTAAAGGAGCACGTCGCCGATGCGTCTCGTCTTCCGTTGTTGATTTTCCCGGAAGGAACGTGCGTGAATAACAAGTACTGCGTGATGTTTAAGCGAGGGGCGTTCGATTTAGGCGTGGACGTCGTGCCGGTGGCCATCAAGTACGACAACATTTTCGTCGATGCGTTTTGGAATTCGAGGAGGCAGAGTTTTTCGAGACACTTGTGTAAACTCATGAGCTCGTGGGCCGTCGTCGCGGATGTGTGGTACATGGAACCGCAGCGGAAGAGAGACGACGAGACGAGCATCGAATTCGCTGAGCGCGTGCGCACGATGATATGCAAACGAGCCGGGTTAAAAGCTGTTCCATGGGACGGCATGCTCAAGTATTACCGCCCGTCGCCGCGCGAGTGCGAAAACCGCCGCAAAGCCTTCGTCGCCGGACTCATGCAGGGACTTTAGGACTGTAGCACTCGCGACTCACGCATGGAACGCATGGACCGTAGTAGTTGAATTCTATAGTGGATTGTAGTAATATTCACGCGTCGAGCGGACGGCGCCGCATTGCCCGGCGGCGCGACGAGCCGAGACGAATGAAGCGCGCGAGCTCGGAAGCGCTCGAGGACGATCTGTGCGCGACGTGCGGACACTATCACGCGCGAGGGACGACGTGCGATGAGTGCGGACACGTTCGGCGCGGGGAGGAGGACGCGGGCGCGAGCGCGAGCTCGGGGACGGAAGGCCCGATGATGACGACGACGATGCGCGAGCCGTCGCCGCAGGAGGTGGCGCGAAGGACGTGTCCGGTGGAGATTTTTGAGCGGTTTTTGCTCGTGGGTTCGTTCGAACACACGGCGAGCGAGCGCGATCTCGCGCTCGCCGGGGTGCGGACGGTGATCAACGCGGCGCCGAGGTGTCATCCGTGTTGCAGCGGGAAGTATCTGAGCGTGGTGTCGTTGACACCGACGGAGGAGGGGGGCGAGCGATTGGATCTAAGACACGCGTGTGAACGTTTGCAGTCGTTGCACGTGCGATCGGAGCGGTCGGATTCGATGCACCCGGTGCGAGTGTTGGTGTATTGCATGAGCGGGAGGTCGCGAGCGCCGTCGGTGGCGGTGGCGTACGTCATGTTTAAGCTGCGCATGCGATTGGAGGACGCGAAGACGTTCGTGGCGAGTAAGTATCCGCGTGGACATCGAGGGATCATGTGGAAAGAGGGCGATTTAGACGCGTTGAAAGAGTTTGAGCGGGAACTCGCGGAGAATCCTCCGGATAGGCTTCCAGAGTGAGCGCGCGTCGGCGCGCGTCGAGCGTCGAGTTAGACATTTAGAAATGGCGGTCGAGACGTGTTTCGTTCGTGCGTGCACACTTTTTGTTTGTCAATATTTTACATGCGCGCCGCGTTGCATCTACTTTTTACCGCCGAAGAGCTTGCCGAAGAAGCCATCCATTGGCGGGTTCTCAGAGTCGTCGTCCTTGCGAATGTCCTCCAACTCGCCCTTTTGCCACTGAAGCACGTTGGGTTCGTAGCTCTTCGCAATCTCCGTGTCTTCGAGCGCCACGTACACTCTCACCGAACGAAGCTCGATCGATTCCCCGGGTTTCCCCTCGCGAAAAAGCGACGGGCGCGCCAACGCCTCGTTGGCGTAATACGAACCGAGCCGAGACCGCGCGCTCCTCGACTCGAGATTGATCTTCAACCCGTCCGGTCCCCACTGCGGACCCTTCCCGTCCTCATCGATGATCGCCATACCGCTTCCACCGACTTTCGGCACCTTGACCGGTCGACCGCGTCCCTCGAAGACGTACACGAACGCCGAGATGGCGTCGTTCCACTCGCCGTATCCGAGCCAACCCTTCGGATTGTACCCTCCGAACACCTCCCCACCCTTCGTCTCCGCGACGAGTATCCCAGCGCCGTACCCGTCGACTCGCGCGTGAAACGACGTCGCGCTCCATCCGTGCTCCTCCGCGTCGTACGCCAGTCCCAGTCGAAGTCGCTCCAACTGCGTCTGCTTCAACACGCGTCGAATCGTTCGAAGCTCCCCGACGTCCGATTCCAGCGTCTCCGCGTCCGCGTCGAGCTCGGCGGGCCACTGATCGGGCCACTCTTCCTTTTTCATGCGTTTCAACCCGAACGGCTCGGGATCGGCCACCGCGTCGGCGCCGAATATCTTCGTCACCACGTCGGTGATGAAATCGCCCGAGCCTTGATTCGTCGCGCGCGTTCGCGTCGCGCGCGAGACGCGCGAACGCACCGCGCGAATCGATCGCGCGGTGCGCGTGACGCGCGGCGGCGCGGGCGCGGGCGTCGTCGCGCGCGCGCGCATGACGTCTCGAGCGTCTCGAGCGTCGTCCTGTGGAGATGGAGGACGCGTCGCCCGGCGAGAGATCGCGACGCGCGGCGCGCTCGCGAGGACGCCATGGCGCTCCGAACGCTGGCGCGACGCGGGCTGGAGGAGACGGTCGTCCGCGCGCGCGGTGGCGGCGCGACGACGACGACGGCGACGACGGGGACGATCGCGGGCGCGTGGCTTAGGTTTCGCTCGGACGACGCGACGACGACGACGACGGGGGAAGCGGGGACGAGGGAGGCGAACGCGACGGTGGAGGCGAAAGCGACGATCGAGACGCTCGGGTCCGAGGGCGCGCCGACCGAGGAGCGCAAGACGCGAAGGCGTAAACCGCCGACGAAGGAGACGGCGGCGGCGGGCAAGGACGGCGGGGCGACGAGCGCGAAGAAGAAGCGAGCGAAGAAGTTGGAGCTGTCGCCGAAAGAGGACTCGAACGTATACGTGAAAAACATGCCGTTGGGTGTGGACGCGACGATGCTGAAGGAGTCGTTTAGAAAGTTTGGACCGATTCTTTCGGTGAAGCCCTTGAACCCGGAGGGACCTTGGCCGGGAGGGTTGGTGAGGTTCGTGCGCGCGGAACACGCGCAAAAGGCGATCGAGGCGGCGAGCGAGGGAGGGATGGGCGTGATTGATGGTGCGCCCGGACCGGTGGTGCTTCGGTTGGCGTCCAAGAGGGCGGAGGGCGACGACGACGGTGCGTCTGGCGACGCGCGCGCCGAGGAGGCTCAATTTTTGAGCTCATTGGTGGGAGAGGATGGAGAACCGTTGGATCCCGTCGCGACGGCGGCGGCGTTGGAGAAGCGGAAGGCTGAGCTCGCTGATCGTCGCAGACTTCGCGCGGAAAAGTTGGCGAGCCAGACTGAAAAGGCGAGAGAGATGTCCGCCGCTCGGCGCGCGGAGCGCGTCGCCGCCGGTCGAGAAAATATCAAGACTTTCGTGCCGCGCTATAAGCGGGGAAGCGGGGGCGCTGGCGCCGATCTCAAGCTCGACCCGTCCCTGCGCGCGTCGACGACGTCGCGACGCATGAAAGACGGCGCGATGGCGGTGGGCATCGCGAGACGCCGCCCTCCTCGCGCCAACGCCGGCGGGAGACAGCGAAGAGGCGACGGTCAGGATGCGAAGATTCAGCAAGCCTTGAACGATAAAATTCGTCAAGCACGACAACTTCAAGAATCCAACGAAACTTATGATTACGATCGGAACGAGTTCGATCGCCAGAGTTTCCTCCTGACCCACGAGAAGTTTGACGTTCGACGCATCTTAGAAAAGCCGAGGTTGGGAAGCGACTCCCCCGCGATGAGCGACGAGGAACGATTCGACGCGAATAAGTCATGGTTGATGGAACTCGCGGGCGTGAAGAGCGAGCAGGAGTTTGCGTATTTGAAGGCTGAAGCCCTCGAAGCGAGAGCTCAGCAACGCGACTACGACAGATTGATGCGCAAGAGAGCGGGACTGTCGCCCTTTACGGATAACTTTCTCGCCGAGCGCGCGTCGCTCGAAGCCGTCGTCTCCACCGTGTCCGCGGATAACATTTTGCACGAGATGTCCAAATTAGCCGTGGACACGCTCGATTCCAACCCGTACATGAAGTACGCCGATAAGATTCGACTCTTAGAGAAACTGGAACGCGAGGCGAGCGCGTTGGCGGACGTGCGCGCCGCCGACTTGTAAACACGCAGCGCGTGCGTCGACGCACCGTAGATTTTAACGCGCAATCCCACGCACGATCGCGCCTTCGAGCGCCTTGACCCCTTCGACGCGCGCGCCCTCTCGCGCGCGCGTCTGGGAATACGCAGACTCTTCTCGAGTCATAAACCAGAAAATGGAGAGTTTTGTCACCGCGATCGCAACACGAAATTGATTTGATTTCGATTGATTTTGTCGATTCGATCGCGTCATTCGCGCGCGCGAACGTCGGTGAGGGAGAGATCGCGACGCGGACGCGAACGGACCATGCCGCCGTCGATGGATGACGTCGTCGAGCGACGGTCGAGGACGATGGCGGACGGAACGACGGTGACGGAGACGAAGACGACGAGGACGACGAGGACCGAGACGGTGGAGGAGACGCCGATGGAGACGACGGTGACGAGACGACGGGTGATCGATGACGTGAGACGGCCGAGAGCGATGGGTCCGACGCCGGTGCCGGCGCCGGCGCCGATGCGAGCGATGGAACCGAAGGAGGGGGGGGCGTTGGCGCGGAGAGTGGGCGAGGCGCCGCCGAGCACGAGGGCGTTGACGCCGTTGAAGAAGTATTCGGATCTTAACGCGCGCGAAAAGGTGGAGATCAACGAGAAGCGATTGTTTGAGACGCAAGCGACGTTGGTGCGAGAGACGATGAAGCGGGAGGTGACGGAGAATGTTTTACAGGAGACGGCGAAATCGTTGAGCGCCGTGCGCAAGGCGGCGATGCAGGGGCAGACGGTGACGCAGACGGGTGGTGCGATTCCGGGGAGTGTGGAGCATCAAAATACGATGTTGGTGACGCGCGTGAAAGAGTTGACGCAGAAGATGCAAGATTTACACGCGCAATATCAAGAGAAAGAGAGCGAATTGCAGTCGCTTCGACGTCTCTTGCAACAACGCGAGACAGAGTTTGACTTGATCGGTGAACGACCGGTGTCGATTAATCTGGAAGTCAAGGAAGTCGACGACGAAGGCCAGATGGAGCTCATTGAACAGACCCGAAGCGTCCTCAAGCAAGCCGAACAACAGGTTGAGGCGGTGGCCAAGCTTCGTCAAGTCGATCGCCAGCGCACTCGCGCCTTGGGCGACTTGGTGCTGACGATGGAATCGAGAAGACAAGAACTTCAAGGAAAACTTAAAGAGGCTGGAATTCTGGAAGAATACGACGACGACCGCGTCAAATCCGCCGCCGCTGGGTACGGACATATGATGCACAACGTCGAGTACGAACGACCGGTGACGTCCGCATCCGGGAAGACCTTCTACGTCACGCGAACGGCGACGTTTTGGGATCGTTTCTTCGGAATTCACGTGTAAAACCACTCCTAAACCTTAACTTGTAATTCCTACTACTACTATATAGCTATCTCTCTAACGACTACGGCTAGTACTTCTTCGCCTTGACCTTTCGGCGAGCCGCGAGCGGCGACGCGAACACGACCCCGAGCAAGATAACGTGAATCGCAACGAAAATCTTGCTCGATCTCGCCGTCGATGGGTACACGTTCCAGCACCACTCGATCGCACCCAGGAACGCGAGTTTCATCGCCACGGGAACTCGCGTGTTCGACCAAAGGAGCAAAGGTAAGGTGTGAAAATACCAAGAATAAAACTGATAGTGCAGCGACCTGGCGAAGACGACGCCGATCAGATTACTCTCCGCGAGCACGAGCGCGACGTGCGCCGGAGTGAAGGTAGATTGAACCCCGTCGCGATTTTTCACGGCGCGTCTGAAAAAATCTCTCACGAACGCGAAGAAGAAGCCACCCTCTTTCCTGTACCACCTAAAGTGCGCGAAGACGAAGAGCAAAGTCAAGTGCGCCGCCATTAAATATCCCGCGAATGCCTTCGACGTGAACACGTCTTCCGGAACAAACTTAAAGTTTACGCTCCATTTATGCGTGAACACTCGACCGAGCTCGAAGGCGCGGCCGAGATATTCTCTTGGAAAGGTCATCAGAAACGGCGCGCCCAAGACGACTTGCGTCGCGAGCATCGCGCCCACCGACGCCACGGCCACCCCGACGCTCGCTCCGCCCACGAGCACGACGAGCAAACCCGGAAGCATCAACAACACGTTCATCTTGACGGACACGCCCAAGGAGAACACGACGCTTCCCGCGATCCACTTCCTCCTCTGAAACGCGACCACCGCCGCGTACGCCAACGCCATGGCGACGCCGTCGTTGAACATCCTCAAAACGAAAATGCTGTGCACTCGCTTCGACAGGCACAGCGTGACGTACGCCCACGGTGGTAACATCTCGCACGCCGCGTACACGAGAAACACCACGGACTGATTCACGGCGTACACCAACGCGAACGCCAGCTGCGCCGTCCGTACGCCGCTCGGACTTACGCCCCGCTCCAATCCCCCGACCAGGGCGTACAGCGCCCGATACACGTACACGAAACCCGCGGGATACACCAACGGCCCCGTGCCTCCCGCCAACTTGGCGTAATTTCGCTCACCTCGCGCGTATCCGTGCACTTCTTCCATGTAGGCGATCCAATCGATTTCCGTGTACGGCACTTTCGCGACGATGACGCCGCAGAACGCGAGCTCGAACGCGACGAGGGCGAGACAGACGCACGCCACGCATCGTCTGTCGCTCGGATCGTTCAGTCTCGCGAGCGCGCGACGCGCGAACGTCGACGCCATGGCGCCGGGAAAAAAAATATAAGATGCGCGGCGCGCTGTGCGGTCGCGTTACAACGTCTACAATCAATCAATCAATCAGTGTCCACCGCTCGATCCGGATCCCTCCAAGTACCCTTGCTCCTTGAGCGTCTCCTTCAACATCTTTGCTCCGGTGACCATGAACAGAGTCTGCCAAATCCCGAGCCCGATGCGCGGGATGATGCCTCTGAATAAACCGCCGACGCCGTTCTCCTTGACGATGTCTCTCATCACGCTCACCATGTTACCCGTGGGTAATCCCGCGTTTCCTCGACTCTGCGCCTCGATTCTCGCGACTTCAAACGGGTGATTCCAAGACGCCAGCGTCCCACCGACGATGCCGCACCCAACCTCTTCCCATTTCGTCAATTTCCCGTCGGCGTGGCCTCGCAACGCGATTTTCGCCCTGTCGCGCACGATCTCCGTGAACCCTTGTCTCGATGCCCAATTCGTCGCCTGTCGAAACGCGATCGCGATACCGCCCGGATAAAATCCCGCAATCCCTCCGCGCGCGTACGTCTCTCGAATCCGCTCCACCGTGGACACTCCCGGCGAATTCACCGCTCCGGTGACCAAATACGTGCAAGGGCCCATGACGGAGACTTGCGCGATGCCACCCCCCGCGCCCGCGGCGATGCCCGCGATGCCCGGGGCGACGCCCGATTGCAACAACGAATCATTGATCCCCTCTTTCGCGTACATCAGGATCGCTCCCTTGGTCGCGCTCTCCACCATTTTGGCTTGCGTTCCGCGCCAAAACGCGCGCGCGCCGCCATCTTTGTACACGTTGGCGAACGCCTGGGCGGTGGACTCGGAGCGATGGCGACCCATGCGCGTCTTCCACACCTCAAACGGCATGCCGAGAGACGCGGCCTCGGCCATCTGGATCAAGGGACCGATGGCGACGTCGATGATGGGCATGGCGACTGGAGGGACGCGAGCGCGCGTGTGAAGACGGCGGACGACGCGACGGCGTCGTCCCTCTCGGACGCGCGAAAGAAGCGCGGACTCGATGAATCGAAGTGAAAGATAACAACAATAGAATGGTTCTAAAGACGATCGGTCGAGCGTGGACGCGATCGTCGTGGATGAATACGAATAGGTTTTCGAGCGGGCCGCGGTATCGCTCGTCGGCGGCGACGAGTGGTCGAATGTTTCGTCGACCCGGTTTCTCGTCGTCGCGTCACCACACGCGCGTCGTCGTCGACGTCGACGTCATCGTCCCGATCGCGATCGTCGTTTCGGACGATCGATGACGGACGAAGACGAAGACGACGACGACGACGACGCGAAGGATACTCGCTCGGCGCGCGCTCCGTCTAGGGATAATCGCGGCGCGACGCGCGCGCGAGCGAAAAACCGCGTCTCTCACGCGTCTTTCGCTCGCTCGCATAAACATCGCGCACTTATCCTCATCTACTCCCCGCGGCGCCGATATCTCGCGCGCACGCCATCCCGCCCGCGCCTTTCGGCGCGAGTCTCGATCCCGTCGTCACCGGACCCGCCGCCGCGCGTTCCGCCTTATCCGCCGCCACCGCCTCACGCAACGCCGCGCGCCGCGGATCACTCGCCAACGCTCTCGCACGAATTCTCGCTCGCAACTCCTCCTCCTGTCGCCGTCTCAACGCGATTCTCGCCTCGTCGATCGCGCGCACGTCTCGCATCGTCGTCGCCCTCCCCGCGTCCAGCGTCATCGCCTCCCCCTCTCGCCTCCATCCCATCGCCAGCAGCGCTCGCTCCCCCGCCCCGTTCCACGTCGTCACCAGCGCTCGTCGAATCTTTTCGTTCGTCGTCTTCACTCGACGATACTTTTCCTCGCTCGGACTCCTCGCGACGTTTCTCGCCAATCGCTCCAACACGTCCAGCGTCTCCGCGTCCCCGATCTCGAGCAGCGCCTCCTCGAGCGGTGTGCGCTCGATCACTCTGTGTCCCGGGGCGTATCCCGTGTACGCCATCGTCTCGGTGTCGAGTCGAGTCGCGCGCGCGTCGAGAAATCGCGTCGGTCGCGTCGTTTCATTCATTCATTCATTCCACTCATTCATTCCATCGTGTCGCGTTCGTCCAATGGGCACCCTCGATCGGGGACTGACGCATTGACCGTTCACGACTCGTCACGTGTGGCTCCCAGGGTTAGATACTCTTCACGGTTAGATACTCTTACCAGGTGCTACACTACGTATGTGTACAATGATAAAAAGTTGCGGCAGCCTGAGAGATGGCGCCGCCAAAAGGGGGACGACGCGGTCGGTCGGACGCGCGGTCGGTCGGACGACGCGGTCGGTCGGACACGCGGGGACGCGCCGAGGGAGGGGGGTCATCGACCGGTCGTGACTCAAGGATTGGAGCACGAGGGGAGCGAGCGACGGGCCCGGGGACGCGGGACGTGCAGACATGGGAATGGGAAATGAAAATGACGTGGGAATTCGCGCGCGACCGACGCGCGCGTCACTTCACGATCGATCGAGTCGATTCCGAATCGGGATTGAATCTTTTTTTGTCGTCGCGTCTCTCACACGCGAGCGCGAGGAACGAATCGAGCGAAGAGCGCGACGAACGCGACGGTCCGTTTCGTGCCGTTCATTGATTTCATTTTCATTGCATTCGGACCGACGGACGAGAGGGACGCACTAATGGCGGGGAAAAAACCGACGAAACGCGCGTCCTCGAAGAAGAGATCGAGCGCGGGACGAACGACGCGATCGACGCCCAAATCCGTGCTTCCGTCCGTGTCCGTGCCGAATCCGGTGACGATGGTGATGAATCTGGACGTCTTGGGCAACGCGCGCGGGACGCTCACGAGCCTGACGAGCGTGAGCGGGGTGAAGGCTGTGCTCGAACGAATCGGGATGTTTGGTCCGGCGACGATCGCGGCGTGGACTAAGATTGAGGCGGAACACTTCGGCGGCGCGGGTATGGGCGCGATGATGAAGGCGTTGGGCGTTCGAGGACCGACGGGACCGTTGGCGCCGGCGGCGGCGCTCTTTCTGTTGAATCCGTTTTGGATGTACGCGCAGTTCTTGATCGGTCTCGGCGCGATCATCGGATGCGGTCGAGGAAGCGACTTTCCGGCGCTCTTTACGGCGACGTCGATGACTCTGTTCGCGAGTACCTTGCTCGCCGGCTCCGCGCACGGCACCAAGGACGCCCTCGTGCGCAACGCCATGGCGTTTGAGTACGCCGTCGCGTTGTTGCACGTTTGCACCACCTCCTTGGCGAGGAAGCAATTCGCTCCCAAGCAGATCACCGCCATTCGCAAGTGCGCCGCCGCCGTTCCGTTGCTCATGATGGCTTTCCTCAAGATGCAAGGCGCGTCCTTCGCCAAGTTCGCCGCCGCCGGCATGTCCGGTCCCGGCGTCCTCGGCCCCGTCGCCGGTTTGCTCTTCCACCCGCTTCACGGCCCGGTCTCTCTCCTCGTCTCCCTCGCGTACCTCAGCGGCTTCTCCACCAGAAGAGCCTCTTTCTACGGTCTCTGCGAGTACCTCATCGTCGCCATCTCCATCACCCCGCAGCTCGTCGCCCCGTGGAATCGCATGTTGACCTGCCTCCACATCGCGTGCGCGTGCGTCCTGATGCGAGAGTGCGTCCCGACCAACTCTCTGATCCCCAAGCTCCGATGAGCCGTTCGGGCGAATAATTTCCCTCGACCGCGCGGGCCATCGAGCTCGACGAGGCGATTTTCTCTTCAATTTTGATCTCTCCATCCGTCGACGTCGACGTCGGCGGCCATGTAATAATAATCCACCGAAATCCAGTCGACGGACGCATTCGTCTCGAGAGCGCGACGCGATGGATCTCGGGGTGCGCGTGCGACGACGCGATCGACGATTTGAACGCGTGTGACGCGATCGAGGGACTGACCGATGCGCGTGACGTCGCGTGTGCGATAGGCGAGCGCGTTGAGAGACGTCGAAGCGATCGAGGCGTGCGACCGAGACGAATTAGAAAACGTCGTCTTGGCGCGCGTGTCGAGCGAGTTGACACCGAAAGAAGCGAACGCGTCGAGAGATGATGGAATCACGTGCTCGACATCGGTGGAATCGGCGATCGCGGGCGCGGCGGTGGTGTTCGTGGAGGCGGCGAAGAGAGGATTCGACGTCGGGGACGTCGAGGCGACGCTGCGTCGGGACGGAGGCGTGTCGAGCGAAAAGGCGAAGCTCGTCGCGAACGCGTACGGCGAGATGAGACGAACGTTGGAGCGTGAATTGAAGAAATACGCGTCGTCGACGTCGGTGAAGAGGTTGAAGGAGCACCGGTGCCGAGCGGATTACGTCGTGAGCACGTCGGCGAGCGGAGAAAAACGGGAACCGACGTTTCACGTGTCTTGGTTGCTCAGCGACGGCGCGAGCGGAGAGGATGAGCGAATCAACTTTACGTGCGACACGGAAGAGATGTTACACCTCGTGGAGACGCTTCGAGAGGCGTGCAAGGCTTCCGAGACGATAGCGGCGAGCTCGGCTTGAGCGTCAGCCTGTATTCAATATTTAAAACTATTTGTTGTACAACGACGTCGACGCGCGGCCGATCGACGAAAACACGATACGCATCGCACGTCGCATCGTCTCATCATTTCCAATCTTCTCCCGCGCGCTCGAGAACGAATGCCGCGAGCGCGTCGATTTCCTCCGCGTCCAAACGCGCGCCGAACGTGCACGCCCCCTTCGGCGCGCACGCCTCCCCGTACCCGGGCATTTTACCCCTCCCGAGCTCGATTACTCGAGCGATATCATCCTTCGACGTCAGACCGTTCCGTTCGAGGTCTTGCGAGAAGAGCGTGGCCGACGCGGAGACGACGTTGCCGCCGGCGGCGTGACACCCGACGCACCCTCGAGAGGAAAACGCTCCCGCGGCGTCGCCATCGAACGCCCAGACGGGTGAAGCGGTGAGGACGATCCCGGTGGCGACGACGGCGATCATTCCTGTCGGCGACGTGGTCTCAGACGCATCGCGCGCGACGATTCGGGCCGGTCTGGACGATGCCCTCGAACGATGGGTCACTCGTCCCCGGACGCCCGAGGACGTCGCGTGCGCGCTGTGCGTCGAACGAGAGGTGTGCATCGCTCCGAGTTCGGCCGTCCTTACTCACGACGTGTAACAATGTCTATTACAGTCGAAAACAACTCGCAATGCGCAGCCTACGACTAAGGGTGTGTTTGGAAACTCTCTCACTTTTTCGACGACTTGTCCTTGGATTTTTCCTTATCCTTGTCCTTCTTTTCCTTCTTCGCATCGCTCGGAAGGGAAAAGTTCTGACGCTCGGTCAAAAAGTCGAATCCTTGACCGGTGATGACGGAACCGGGCAAAGTTTCGCGACCGAATCTCTTCTTCAAACCAGGAACGACGCGCGCCTCATCCGTGGGCAACGTGGCGTACGCGTACGCGAGCGGAGCCACGTACTTGACGAGGACTTCATACAGCGGTTGAAGCACGACATCGGAGAGGAAAATCATGTCTCTCACATCTCGACTCGCCTCGAGGTGGCCTTCCCCGATGTACTCGCTCTCATCGGTTTGTTCGATCATCGTCAGCAGACGGTTGAATCCGCGCTGAAGCTGAGACGACGGCCAGAGCATGTACTCGTCGTTTCGATGAAGCCAAAAAAAGTACCCCCACTGGAACTCAAAAAACAATTTCTCCTCCAACATCTTCCCGCGCTTCAATAGCTTGGCTTTGCGCGCGAAACCACCGAGCGAGCGGAAAATGTCATTTCTAAACGCCGTCAACTCAAATGACGTCGGAACGGCTGACGGGGGAAGTCGCTCGTAATCTTGATCGACGCAAAAGCTCCACCCCTTACCCTCCATGATTCCCCAAAACATCTCCTCCGTGAGATCGTCGTCGTAGTCAAAAATCTCCTCCATGTACACGTCGATGTCCCAACCCGCCAGGTTTAACGCCGCCAACGTGTGGTGGTGGTCCACGACGTACTTCAACCCTCGATACTTGACGTACGGGATCGGTTTCCTCGCCATGTACGCCGTCGCGCTCTCAAAATCTTTAAAATTCGACAGTTTGTAAAACGTCCAATCCCACCCGAGCGCCACCTGCGTCGGTCGAAACTCGGCGCGCGCGTCCAACCATCTCGCCTTTTCGTACACGTGCTCCAACCCATCCTCCTCCTCCTCGACGACGCTCGTCACCATGGTGGACGTCGAACGCTTCACCGTCTTCTCGCTCACGTCCGCGTCGCTCGACACCTCCGCCACTGACTTTCTGCTCGCGCGGGCGACCGATTTCCCACTCGCCCGAGACACCGCGCAGTCCCCGCGCGCGACACCGCGCGCTCGTCCTCGACCGCGCGCCCGCGCGCCGCTCGCGGACGCGCTCGCCGACGCGGACGAGGCGAACGACATTCGCTACCCGCGTCTCGGCACGCGCGCGCGCGACGCTCGCGCGCGCGCCCGCGACGCGTCGTCGCGTCCCGCGCGCGCGCACGTATCCATACAGGTGTACTTTCTCCCGTTACCACGTGCTTCAATACGTGCCGTGAGCCTGAATTTCATAACTCTCACTGGGCACGAGACCTCCACCCGACCACACCCTCGACGAATCCCATAGTGAGACACTTTGTCACGCGATCATCGCGCGCGCGATCGATGCGTCTCACGCACGAGAATCGTCGAATCGAATCGACCACGTCACGTCACTCGACGACGGTGGGCGTCATGTCGACGGTGACGACGGCGACCGCGACGACGGCGCGCGCGCGCGCGACGCGCGGGGCGACGCGCGACGGGCGGTCGACGCGCTGCGTGAGGACCGGCGTCGCGCGCGCGGTGACGCGCGCGAGCGATGACGACGACGGGGGACGACGAATCCTCGGGCGCGGGAACGCGCGCGCGAGGGGTGGGTCGACGGCGCGGCGCGTCGACCGCGCGGCGTTGCCGCACGCGTTTGAGACGTCGTGGTGGGTGGAGCAAGCGGCGACGTGCGGGGTGATCTTGGCGGCGTACGGGGCGATGGCGACGACGCGCGGCGGCGAGGACGGGGACGCGGAGGAGGAATGTCCGAGATGCGACGGTACCGGACGCACGGCGTGTTCGTGCACGCGGTGGAGCGATGATGGTGAAGGGTGCGGTGCGTGTGGGTACACCGGATTGACGGTGTGTCCGGCGTGTCGAGGCGGGGGACGCGCGGTTCGAGTGACGGTGAAGATTGAGGTGCCCACGGAGACGGACGAGGCGGAGGCGTTCGAGCGCGATAGGTCGGGCGCGCGATGGATCGAGGACGCTCCCGCCTTCACGTTGTCGATGAATCCGGCCGTCATGGACTCCACCGAGCCGAGGGGGCCGCGAGGCGGGTCGGGAGGGGACGACGACGACCCGAGCTCGAGCAAGGATGATGACTTTTACGCGCAGTCGGGAGAGGCGATTCGCGTGTTGCGAGAGGACTATCCCTCGCTGTTGACCAAAGAACCGCGATGGAGCATTTACAGAGAAGATATCGGACTGTACGACGAGACGATGACGTTCGCGGGACCGGGTAGGGATGGTAGAAACGGAATCATGGCGAGAAACATTGGCGAATACAAGCGCGTCTTCAAAATCATTCGAATCATAGCAGCCGTGCTCTTCTCCCAGAGCACGATGGAGGTTTCGAGAATTTGGTCACCGTTAGGAACGTCGGGTCTGAGAACGATTCGCGTGCGATGGAGCGTTCGAGGAAAGGTTCGACTCGTCGGATCCATCGGAACGGATGAGGCGCGATTCGATGGAATTTCCGAGTACAAGTTAGATTCGAAAGGGTTCATCTACGAACACAAGATCACCGATCTCGATTGGGACGTGGCCCAACTGCGCGAGCGCGCGGTTAGTATGATGCGCGCAGCGCAGGGCGTGCGACAACCCATCGGTAGCGGAGACTGGTGATTGGACGACGATGGACTCGAGTTGTGCATTTATTTGGGCATTCAACAACGCATGTAACATGAAATGAAAGCAAAGTCAGAAAGTGACGAACAATCACAAAAAAATATAGTTATCTTGATAGAAAAAATGCGTGAGTTCGATTCTAGTTAATCCTCGTCGCCGTCGATGTCGATATCTTCATACGCGGAGAGCAGCGAAGCCGCCGCGAGATCTAAGAACCATATGGTAGAGAAGGCGTCCACCATCGAACCCGGGATTTCTCCCCATTCGAGCTCGTCCTCGAGCGATGCTCGAACAATTTCCGCCTTCTCACTGCCCGTCGCCGCGAGGACGACTCGATCGGCCGTGTTGATGAGCGGCATGCTCATCGTCACGGAAACCTTGCTCGGCATGTTCACGCCGAGAACGCACGCCCCGGATTCATCGTTCGCCGCGGGAGAGTTGGGATAAATACTTCCGACGTGACCATCCGCACCCATTCCGAGCAAGATCAGATCAAACACCGGCATTCCATTCTCTTCATCGATCGGAAGTTGGCTCTCGTCGAGCGTTCGCATTTGCCGCTCGTACTCCGCCGCCGCCAGCTCCATGTCCCCCGTCTCCATCACCCGATGCACGTTCGCCTCGGGAATCCCGCACGCCTCGGTCCACGTCTCCACCGCCAATTTCGCGCACTTTTGCTCCCCCGGCCGCTCGTTCACGAAGAAGACGTGCACCTTTTCCCAATCCAAATCCTTCGCCTCGGCCAATCCCTTCAACGCCTTCGCCACGCTCCCTCCCGGAATCGCCATCGTGAACGCCCCTCGCTCCTCCAGGCACCCTCGCGCGTTTTCCTCAACCTCCAAGCACAACGCCCGCGCCAACTCATCGCTCGTATCGAACGCCTCGACGACGAACTCCCCGTCCTCTCCCGCCTCGGTCATCTCTCGCGACCAGTCCACGCCGTCGTCCTCCCTCTCCACCGCTCTCGTCGCGCACGCGCGTCTCTCTCTCGCGCGCGCGACGTCGCGCGGCGACGAGAGCGGCGTTCTCCCTCTCCCTCGCGTCGTCGTCCCCACCGCGCGCCGTCCCGGCGTCCCGTCGCGCTCGCGCGCGCGCTTCTCGGCGAGCTCGCGCTCGAGCGCGCGGCGACGGAGAACATCGTCGTCGTCGCGCGCGCGGCGAGCGGCCGTCGATCGCGAGGGCTCGCCGCGGACGCGCGTCGTCACCGCGTGCCGATGGATGGGGAAGAAATGGGAACGACCGCAATGCGCGACGCGACGCGACGCGACGCGACGCCGAGATGAGCGGCGCGGAGAAGAGCGAGCTCGCGTGAACGACCGAGCGACCGACGTCGAGACGCGCGGTCGCGCGGTCGTGGAGTCATCCATCGAGCGCATTCATTCATCGAGCGCATTCATCGCGTCATGTTGCGATTGCGCGGCGGACGGCGAGGGGAACGGAAAACGAGAACGTTGGCGTCGACGGCGGCGCGAGCGGCGATGTCGTTCGTGTTGTACGCGCGAGACGTGGTTCCGGAGGTGATGACGGTGGTGGAGGAGGAGGAAGATGCGCGGTCGGCGACGACGACGACGCGAAGCCGAGACGACGACGACGGCGACGACGACGACGACGACGACGACGCGATGGACGTCGCGACGGACGACGACGACGCGATGAAGATGCCGTTTAACGCCCCGACGCTGACCCTGCGAAGAACGAGGGTCGGGTCGAGGACGACGAGACGAGGCGAACCGGGAGGTTGGCGAAATCGAGACGAACGCGCGAAGACGAGACGCGAGGACGAGACGAGACGCGCGCTCGACGCGGCGTTCAACGCGCGAGCGATGGAAATCTTACGACCGAGATCGATCGTGATGATGATCGGAACGACGCCGCATCGACCGAAAGAGGTGTACGAGCTCGATCTTCGCGCCGTCGAGTACGCCGACGAAGACTCGGACGACGACGACGACAAAAACATTCGGGACGCCGTCTCTCGACGAGCGATTCGCGCATTCGTCCCGCTCGTCGCCGAGTGCGCACCACCAGGTCCTCGCTCGGGTTTACGCGCGTTTTTCTTCGTCGAGTCGTCGACACCGAGAGACGACGACGTCGGCGCGCCGCCGCCGGGATTCGCGCCCAAACGCGCCTTCGCGCCGTCCCTCGCTCGGTGCGTCGAACGTCGACGAGTTCGCGTCGTTCGCGACGACGAAGACGTCGATGTGACCATAGACGATGTTTTAGACGATAGATTGAGACGCGAGGACGGATGGACGTGGTACCAAGCCTCCGCGTCCGTGCGCGCCTCGCGTTGATCAAAAATGACTTTGTCACCTCCCACGCATTCATTCATTCATTCATTCGTCTCGCCCCCCCTCCGGCGACACTCGTCGGCGCGTGCGCGCGATGGACAGCGAACCCAAAGTGAGCGCGCTCTTTTCCAAGCTCGCTCGCGACGTCGCTCCCGTGAGCGGTGACCCGAGCGCGTCGTCGAAAGATGACGGCGTGAACGCATCCAATAACATTCCAAATGGACTCGAAAACGGCGACGCGCGCGCGCGGTGGTCGTGGAGATGGATCTTCTCGCGCGGGGGTGAACGCCCGTCGTCCTCCCTGAGCCTCTCTCGCGAATCGTCCACGATTCCCATCAGTCCGAGGACCGAGTTACCGAAACATCAAGAGACGAGGGAGACGTGGCAATATCCGAGCGAACGCATGTTTTACGACGCCATGGCGCGAAAAGGGTGGAAACCGAGCGCGAACGACATGGAACACGTGGTGAAGATACACAACGCGGTGAATGAAAAGGCGTGGGCGCACGTCATGGCGTGGGAGCGTCGACACTGCGATTCGTGTCCGGATCCTAAACTGTTGAAATTCAGAGGACGTCCAAAGGACTACAGTCCAAAGGCGCGATTTCTAAACTTTTTGGGATACAAGTTACCCTTCGATCGTCACGATTGGGTGGTCGATCGGTGTGGAACGGAGGTGCGATACGTGATTGACTTTTATAACGCGGTGTCGTACGGTGGGGTGGCGCCGGTGGCGATGCATTTAGACGTTCGTCCCGCGCTCGATTCTCCCTCGTCGGCGATGGATCGACTCGCCGTGCAACTCGGATGGATGTTGTCCGGCGAATGGGCGAGGAAACCGAGAGCGAAACCCGCGAGCGACGTGGAAACTTAGAGTACTAGTACTAGCGCAGCGGTGGTGCAAATAGAAAGCAATTTTACTCCGTTACATGATTCCTAGTGAACAAGACACGAACATAAAAAGCCGGGCGCCTTCGTCGTAAAGTACAGTCTAGTAGCGCCCGGCCCACGTGCCCTCCTCTCTTTCCTCGTTCCACTTTTCCGTCCATTCCGTCGGGCAGATGGATCGGTAAAATTTAGCCAACGGTTCGCACGCTTCCGCGCCCTCACCGTTTTCAGCCTGACACTTGTGGAACTCGTTGTATCTCGTGTAGCAGTGCTTGGCTTGGTTCGTCTGCGGAAATCGCGGATCGAACGGCGTCGTCTTCAACTGTTCATTCGCGCACGCGTGCGCCTCGTCAGTCCACGAACATCGCGCACGAGCATCACCCATCGCTCTCACCCCTCCAAATCATCCCTCTCTCTCGCCTCTCGCGTCGTCTCGCGTCGTCTCGCGCGCACCTCGAACGCCGTCTTCTCCGCCGGCGTCTCCGCCGCCGCCTCGACCGTCTACACCGCGCGGCGCGTTCGTCCGTCAGTCACCCCCGATCACGCACGCGCGCGCGCGCGCGCATCATCACCGTTCCCATCGCGCGCGTCTCCCTCGCTCGAACCCGCGTCGTCCGATTCCACCCCTCTCGCGCGTCAGAGACCTACGCCGATCACCGCGCCCCGTCTTCCCACCCCTCTCGCGCGCGTCTCCCTCGAGTCCACCCCTCCATCGCGTCGTCTCGCGCGCACCTCCACCACCGTCTCCATCGCGTCCGCTCGCACCGCCTCTTCGCTCGACATCGTCCGTCCTCTGCCGCTCGTCGCGTCCGCGCGCGCGGTCGAGGGTCCTCGACGCGATCGGTCGGTCGCGATCGCGAGTGCGTTTCTTTCGCGTTTCTTTCACGTAGTGTGGTACACATACCACCGTCTGTGTATACAACATGTTGTGTCTGTGTCTAGGGTTCACACAGACCCCCTCGAGTCCTCGTCCCCGGTCGATGGCGCGATGGTCGTTTTGGTCGCTTCCGAGTCCCCGTTCTTGAGTCATACACCGTCATTGAGTCATACACGGTCGTCGTGGTGTGATGCGCGGTGGGTGCGCGTGGTGGGCGCGAGCGCGCGTGAGAGAGACGCGTGCGTGTGGGGCGGGAGATCGTTCGTGCGTGCGTGCGTGCGTGCGTGCGTGCGTGCGTGCGTGTAGTCGTGCAGTCGTGCATTCATCGATTCATTCATTCGGATTCGCACCACCCTCGAGAGATTTGGGAGATTTGATTGATCGATTGATTGCGCGTGGATCGTCGGTGCGCGTTCATACGTCGATTCACTCGCGCCGTGTTCGTGCGTGCATTCGGATTCGAGAGGGTGAACGCGACGCGACGACGCGTCGAGAGGAGGAGGGAGAAGATTTGATTGATTTGATTGCGCGCGAAATTGGAGGAGGATGATCAAGGCGTTCATCGTGGTGAATAACCACGCCATGGTGCGGTTGTGTAGATTTTATGAACAGCTCGGGGTGGATAAACAGACGGAATTGTGTCAGACGGTGTATAAATTGGTGAGCGCGAGACCCGATCACCTGTGCTCGTTCGTCGACGACGAAAAGACGTTCGGGCCGGATACCAAGCTCGTGTACAGACACTTCGCCACGCTCTACTTTTGCATCCTGAGCGATCGAAGCGAGAGCGAATTGGCCATGTTAGATCTCATCCAGGTGTACGTCGAAACCCTCGATCGAGTGTTTGAAAACGTCTGCGAACTCGATCTCATCTTCAACTCTCCAAAGGCGTACACGGTGCTCGACGAGACAATCGTCGGCGGGTTGGTGTTGGAGATCAACACGAGCAAGATTCTCAACGTGTACGATCAATTGATGAAGTTGGAAAAAATGCACTCGTCCCTCATGGACAAGATCGCCATCTCGTAGCGCGTCGCGCCGACTTCCAACACACAGTCAGTCACCACCCGCGCCCTTGTAACTCTAGACGACAGACACGCGACGACGCCCGTCTCGCCTCGCGTCGGCGCGCCCTCCTCGCGCGCGCGGCTCCCGACTGACTCGTGACGACTCCTGATTCATCAAAATTCCCAATACACTTCCCATCAACAGTCCAATCAAAAAAATTCCCACCCACGACTGACTGTGTCGCTCACTGTTTCCCCACACGAGTGCCCTCGTCAATCGCACCAACCTCGACGATCGCGTCCCGTCGCCACATCCCGCCGAGGGCTGCGCCCGCGTCCGTCATCATGTGCGCGCTGTGTGGACTCGCGAGGAACGCGCTTCGACGAGGGGCGACGTCCACCGGACGCGATGGAGTGATGCGTGACGTCGTGCGATCGTTCGCCGCCGATGCGTCGTCGGCGTCGTCGTCCGCGGACGCGAGCGCGGTGACGGGGGCGGTGGTGGATCGCGCGCGCGCGAGGGGCGACCGCGCGCGAGAGTTGGCGGAGAAACAGGCGCCGACGGATCTGGCGGGGGTGCTGGACGCGAGCGCGAAGACGCTGGTGTTGACGGAACTCTTGCGAGGGATGTCGCTGACGCTCAAGTACTTTTTCGATAAAAAGGTGACGATCAATTACCCATTCGAAAAGGGGCCGCTGTCGCCGAGGTTTCGAGGCGAACACGCGTTGCGACGGTATCCGACTGGTGAGGAGCGGTGCATCGCGTGTAAGCTGTGCGAAGCGATTTGCCCGGCGCAAGCGATCACGATCGAAGCGGAGGAGAGAGAGGATGGAAGCCGAAGAACGACGAGATACGACATAGACATGACCAAGTGCATCTATTGCGGGTTTTGTCAAGAGGCGTGCCCGGTGGACGCAATCGTGGAAGGGCCGAACTTTGAATACGCCACGTATTCGCACGAAGAATTATTGTACGACAAGGAAAAGTTACTCTCCAACGGTGATCGATGGGAAAAGGAGATCGCGAGAAACCTGCAGTCGGAAGCCATGTACCGTTAGAACGCCGACCGGATTGTTTTGACCCGTTTTACTTTGTAGTTGAGAACGAAATATTCGCATTCACATATGGAAATCACGCTATGATGAGACTACTTGTGTTTCTTCCCTTCTCGTCGTATCAGTTGCGACCGCCTCGACCGACCGAACGACCGCCTCGACCGCCGGCGCCGCCGCGTCCGCCGGCGCCGCCGCCTCGGCCGCCCCGACCAGCCGCCGCCGCGCGCTGGGCGGCGTGAGACGCGCTCACCGCATCAAAACCGAACGTCATGGCGTCCATACGACGTTGCTCGTGGAAACGCGGCTTTCCGCTCGCTTTGTCCGTCGCTTCGCTGCTCATGGTGTCGAAGAAGTCATCCTTCACATACACCGGTTTCGCCTGCACCTCCGTGCTGAGCTTCTTCGCCTCAGCGGACTGCGCCAACTTCTCCTTGTTGAACCTTTGCAACATCTTCGCAAAGTTGAACTCTTCCTTCGGGACCACAGGAGCGGCACCGCGTCCACCACGTCCACCGCGACCGCCCGTGCGCGGCGCCGGAACGCCGCGTCCGCTGCTGGTTTGCGCGCGAACTGTCGTCTTGGGCGCAGCCTTCATGCGAGCCAGCTCGTCGGGAGCCATGGCGTTGAGAGCGGCAGCCGCAAAAGACGTCGGCTTAGGCTTCGGTTTGGGGGCTTTAACCGTCTCGGCGGGTCTCGCGACGCCACCTGGCGGCGGCGCGGCGTTACGAGCAGCCGGAAGGATGACGCCTTCCGACGCCGGAGGGTTCGGGTTGCCCCACGCCGACTTCGGAGCAGGGGCCGGAGCCGGAGCCGGGGACTTCGGAGCCGGGGGCTGTTGAGCACGGGGATCTTGAGCGGGGGGGGATTGGGGTTGAGCCGGGGGTTGCATGGGCATCTGTTGTTGCTGCGGCGGAGGTTGCCCCCACGCCGGCGGCGCCATGCCGTATTGCTGTGGCATCCCGTACGATTGCTGCTGCGGCGGATATCCCACGTAACCTTGCTGAGGCGCACCCATGTACCCACCGTACCCGTACTGTTGCGGTTGCATGTACTGTTGCGGTTGCATGTACTGCGGTTGCATGTACTGTTGCTGTTGCTGCACTCCGCTCGGAGCGGCGCTCTCGTGAATCTGCAAGTCTTTGATATCGTCGCCTCTGAATGTGATGTAATCGTACACCTCGACGCTCGCCGGAATCTGAACACCGTTCGTTCGTCTACCTTCCGTACCGAACGATCTCACTGCGCGCGCGATACAAAACATCATACACACACCGTCAGTCTTCGCCCTCGCCCTCGCGATCTCGCGCCGCGATCAAGATCCCGCGTCTTCCTCAACCCTCTCGTCCTCTTCCTCCTCGCTCTCCGTCGCGTCGACGCTCGAGACGCACCATCCTTGAGCGTCAGCGTGCTCTCCACCGCATCGATGCTCTCCAAGATCCCCTCGTAGCGTATGTCCGCCTGGGACACGAGGTGAATGGTAGAACCTATGTAGGATGCGTCAGCCATGGCGTCTGCGCGCGGATCGTTTTCGACCGCGCGTGCGACGGTGTCGGTGGGTGCTCGCGCGCGTCGGCCGCGTGTGCGCGGGAGGGGGGGTGTACGAGCGCGCGAACGGCGAGCGACGTGCGCGGGCGACGAGCGCGCGACTTTGACGGCACCGGTGAGGCGTCGGAAGGCGAAAGAAGGAGCCGAACGTGGCGCGACTGGACCGAGGACGGGAGGCTGGAGTGAATTTTTTTGAGACTGTTTACCCATACAGCGTTTTGTGTTTCCATGAAGCGACGAGACGCGGAAGCGCGGCGAGGGGAGAGACTGGGAGCGAAGGAGAGCGGTGAGAGACGATGGGAGCGGTGCGGGAGCGCGCGGTTGATTTTTTTATCATTGTAAACCCGCGGTGAACACGGCTGAAAGGATGACGGGGAGAGGTGGGAAGAGGTCTCCGACGAGAACCCACGCGTTCCAGGCGCTGTGCACGAGCGCGGGGGCGAGGAGGTTTCTGGAGCGCGCAAAGACGACGCACATGAGACATCCGAGGAAGGTGAGGGGGAGAAATTGCTCGAGGGAGAAGTGGGCGACGGCGAAGAGGGTGGAGGAGATGAGCATCGCCGCTCTGGCGTTGATGAAGGAGGAGAGGGAGGCGAATAAGAAGCCGCGGAAGATGGCCTCTTCCCACACTGGAGCGGCGAAGGAGGCCAAGAGGACGTAGAAGAACTTGGAAACGAGGTCGTTGGAGCGCATGCTTTGCTCCCACGCCGTCGTCACAGTGTCGTCGTACGCCAAGAGGCCGGCACCCTCGAGTAATGTCGTGCTAAATCCGTGAAGCCAGACGACGAATGGAAACGTCAAGCACGCCACCGCCACGTCTCGGACGCATTTCTTATCGTTCAACCACTTCACCGGAAACCAATTGAGATCGAGCGGACGGAACGGACGAAGCGACTGGCGCAATACGAACACCGTCATGAACATTTGGACAAAGTCCAGGCACAGACTGTACGTCGCCAACCCGCGCTCGGTGAAACTCAATGTATCGAAACCGAGCACACCAGCCGCATAGGGGAACACCGCGTTACCTATGACGCAAAACGCACAAAACCAGAGCAGCATCACCTGTATCATAACTTTAACGCTCCACGGCGCGTTCCAAATCTTACTCCCATCCGTCGGTAACTTTAAAAATCTATCAAACCACGGCTGCGTGGCCGTCGCCGTTTCCGTTCCAGTCTCATCAATCGTCTCCCCTCTCCCGTCGACGCTCGCTTCCTCCGCCTTGGTGCGGACCAAACGCCTCGAAGACAGTTCCGCCAACCTTTGGGTCTCCGTTAGCGGAGAGATCGAACGCGACGGACGCTCCCTCACTCCACATTCGACGAGACCGATTCTCCTTTCGGCTCCCGAGCGAATTACTCTCGAAACGGACGGCAACCCTCGCCCGACCGGACGCACGTGCGGGACGACCAGCGACATGCGAATATTAACCACCCTTGTTCATTACGCGCCCTCCGTTCTCTTCGACGTCGATCGACGCGGAGTGTCGTCCGAGCTCGAGAGCGAGGCAACGCGTTGGGCGGGCGAGGCGCTGGCGGGCGAGACGCGTGGGTCGTTACAATCATCTGAAGATGCGGGTTTCTTTCACGGTGACATTGGGGTAACCGCGCCACACTTTGGATATTTCGGGATGCCATCCTATCGAGTTACGTTTGAGGGCGGGATGGATGTACATTTCGGCGTCGAACTCAACTCGAGGCGCCGTCGAGGCTTGCGGAAGCGGGACGACCCACTGAAGTTCGCGAGCGATGGCTCGAAATCTGTGACTGGCTCTGTTGAGCACCGGAAGTACGGTTATCCATAGGATGAGCGCTCCCGCGTGCGCTTGCTTGGACAGCAAGACGAAACTCAGGAAGCTCTGAGCGATCATCAGAGAGTAAATTGTCAGGTTGCAAAACGTCACCCACATCGTTCCGCCCGCTTCGTATGATCTTTCGTACACGTAGAGAACGTGATACCGCCAGATGACAAAGTTGAACACAAAGAATACCGCACAGAGTAGTGTTATCAGCGGAGCCACCGTTGCAAACACGAGGCCTATCATCATCACCATGGTGAAAACTCCGACCTCTCGACCGAGACGTACCGATCTCGGACTGTATTTAATCGTTCTGTCTCTCGGCGTGACGCCACATCTGAGACAACAGAGCCATTTATTAACAATCATGCACAACACACCTGGGTGTGGGAATATGAGACGCTGAGTGGGGAGATAGACTCCCCGAAACACAATCCAGAGAAGAAAGAAGTTGCTCGTCAGTGGGAGCGACGTGCCGAGGAGGGTGAGCATCGCGTCTGGGCCTTTCGTATTGAGCGCGTTCAAGTAGCGCTGGATCGCGTAACCGGAGACCGTTCCGAAGAAGACGTTCAGAAATGCCCACAGAAAGTAATATTCGGCGAAAGATTCATCCGTTTTGCTCAAACTCGAATACTTACTCTGCGCTTGAACGAGATACATCATGCCGAAGGATACGACGAACGTTTCCCACAGCGTGAGAAGAATAGGCGGCAAGATACCTTGAACGAGTATACGCAGAAAGCGCGCGGCATCACTTGAGCAATACCAGCTCAGTGCTTCATTTTGTTTTGCCCCGAACTGATTCGCGACACACAGTGAGGACATGACCCCGGTGAACATGCCAGTAGGAATGAGTATCACTGTGAGAATCAGCGGAAACATCAGCAAAGATCGGAGTTCTCTTTGGCGTTTTCGAAGTAATATCGACTGCCAGTTCAAGTTGTCAGGACCAGGGGCTGGTTCGACGTTGAACAGATCATGACGGCGAGATGTTATGCGACATTGGGCGGCGCACGCCGCAGCGTACTGACTCTTGAAGGCGACTATGCAACTCGGACCGGGCTCGGCTCGCAAGATTTTAGCGCGCTCTTGGACAATCAAATGCTCAATGCTTGCGACTTGCTCCCTCAACTCCGTGACCTCATCTCGAGTTCTCATCGACCGCTTCCTTCGTCGCCTTCTCGATTGTTGGATTTCACACTTTTCAATCTCATTGACGAGTTTGTCGCGTTCGGTGAGCAAGTCGTCGACGGTCCTGTGATCGCGGAGAGGTATGAGCACGAAAAAGTCTTCTGGGAAGAGACCAGTGAAAAACTTTTCGACGGCTCTCATATCTTCGTACTGATCTCCGCCTTCTTCTCCGATATCGGTCATCAGAACGCAATAGTTTTGTACCAACACGCTGACGGCAACTCCGCGCGATTGACCGTTCTCGTCGATCTCATCCGCGATGGCACAGACGTATCTTCGGTCGTCGATTGACGGAACGGGGTTCATCGGCCGATCGATGGTGTTGCTTTCATGATATTGCGCCTCTAAGTCCGCAGGTGGTCGTACAGATAGTGTTTCGCTCGATCCGAATTGGTCTTCACCGCGCGAGGACGGCCTCTCATCATTTTCCCACGCCTCTGCTGCAATATCCAGTCCCTCCCACCATTTGTGCGTGATGGCGATGTCATCCACTCCGAGCGTGGAAGGTCGCGTTTCGACTTCATCAGAGTCACTCACTGCCGTCACGGATATCTCTGACAACGACGAGTTTGAATCCACCGGAAATATCGGCGATGTCGGAGCGGGTCTTCGCAAGGGAGGAGTTCCACAAGGTACCGGTCCCATGTGTGAGTGGTAACCTCTGGTAGCGGAGACGGCACTGTCCGCCACCATGGAACTTCTGGGGAAACGTTTCAGCTTTTGCTCGGTGGATTTCAATCCGTGATGATTGGTCGATCGATTGGGTCCCAGTAAAAGTTCGAGCAACATCGGCCACTCGACGTTTTCGACGCTCGTCGGCGGAGTTTCCTCCGTCTGCTCACCTCTAGACTCCGATACTAACGGGGTGTACTTCGTGCGACCGATCGACTTTGAGCGCTGTCCTCCTTTTCGAAAGGTTCCTATCGTGCTATGCCTCCTCTTCGGTACTTTCCCCTCGGATTGAGTCCCGCTCGCATCTTCTCGCGCTTGCGGCGATGCGGCTTGCGTTGTGTTCCATTCTTCGTTCATTTCCGTCGTAAACTCTCGATTCGTGTCGATTCCTTGTTGGAGTAATTTCTGGAGCACAGTCTGCGGAATGTGCACCGCTCGCCACGGGTTTGACTCTCCGGTCGTCGTTCCGTACACTTGCCGCAAAAATTCATACGATCGATAGTGCCGATTCAGCAGCCACAGCGCGTACACGGTGAACACCCAGCACATCACCACGTGCATCCACATCAACGGACTCTTCGGTTCAATGTTCGCGATGGTCATCTTCATCAACATGTGCCCCTCGCTTCTCCCCCGCGACTCGTCCCCCGCTCTCACCGTCGTCGTGTAAAATGTCTGCGACATGTGCGCCGGCGCGAGCGCGAGCACGCCCGCCAACGCCAACGGCGCGAATAACTGCGTCCCAAACTGTGAAATCCTCAAAAACACCAATGCATCCAATCCCGCCGTCTCCACCAGTTCACTATCGCTCACCGCGAGCACGTGCACGATCCATCCGAACACTTCTCCGCACTTTTCCCTCGCCCCGCCGACGCCTCGCGCGCGTCTCTCTCTCGGAGCGCACCCAGACATCTTGAGCGATCGCAGGTGACACCTCCCCGTGTATATCGGCACGTGCGCGCGCACGCACCCGAACGCAGTGAGCACGACCAACGCCACGCCCACGTACGCGGCGAACGCGCTCAGGACTTCCCCATCCGCGACGTCCGTGTTCACGCACGCCACGTTGTGCGCATCGCACGACGACATGACGTCGCGCGATTCGCACCACCGCGCGCGCGTTCCCACCGCGACGAACGAACGATCGACCGCGACGAACGCAAAAAAAATAATATCCTCCTCCGTCCGCGCGCACGGCTCCGCGAACGCGCGCTCGACGACGCGCGCGCGTCTCTGTCTCGCTCGGAAAGTCAACCGTCAACGCGCGGCTGGGGCGTGAGGGACCCACTCCATCGAGTCACGACCCCTCGACTCGATCGGTGTGTACGCTGGCTGTATGTCGTCTGTCCGCGTCTGGAACGTCTCCTCGCATCGTACGTATTGGACGATGCACGAACCCATCGATCATCAATCAGGAATCCTGATTGCGTCGGGATGACCGACCGACCGCTCGACCGCCTCGACCGCGTCGACCGCGTCGCCCTCGGCCCGTTGGCCGCGGGAGAGCTCCGCGCGCCGCGCGCTCGCGATCATGCGGCGCGCGCTCGCCCTCGTCTCCGTCGACGACGACGACCTCGTCGGTCGTCGCGGACGCGCGCTCCTGGGGGCGTACCTCAACTCGGACCCGGACAATCAGGTGTACGTCTTCATGTTTGCCTTTTCCGTGTTGCTCTTCTCGGTGCCGCCGCTGTTGAAGCTCAAGAATGTGCTGTACCCGCCCGAGGTGGAGCCGGAGGCGTGGGATTACGAACAAGAGATCGCCGATCTCGCGCCGAATCGTCGTTCGGTGTGAGCGCGCGCGGCCGACGGGCGATCGGGGGGTGACGAGGCGCGGTTGGGCGATTCTCGCCGCGCGGGCGTCGCCGCGCCGCGGGAGGCGCGCGCCGCCGCCGAGAGACGACGACGACGACGGGGACCGCATCGCGTCGTCATCGTGTAACAGTATACACACGCGTACATAGCACCGCACGACACCTCACGCCGCGACGCGTCGTCCCACGAACGCGCGCCCGACGCGTCACAAGGCAGTCTCTCTCAGACGACACCGCACACGCACTCGCGCCCCCGCGGCTGTGGAATCTTCCCGCGCCTTCTCGAGGGACTGTCCCTTGGGCTGTCCCTTGAGTCACGAACCTCGACACACCTTTATCCCGCGAAGGCCTCGGGAACGATCGGATGTCGACCGCGCGTCGTCGTCCGCACACGTCGCGCGGTGGACGCGCGAGCTCTCGTTCGGTGGCGTCGTTCGGTGTCGGTGTCGGTGTCGGTGTCGTTCGTTCGGTGTCGTTCGTTCGGTGTCCTCGGTCGTCCGTCGGTGGCGTCGCGGACGGTGCGATCGGGCGCGCCGGAGACGAAGGCGGCGCCATCGGTGGGGAGAGGGACGTCGACGCGAGGCGGGAGGCGCGGGCGGTATGGCGTCCGCGGCGCGCGCGAGGGCGCACGCGGCGTTTAGTGCGTACAGGTTCGGCACGGACGAGGAATTTGGAGGAGGGTTCGGCGCGCGCAAGGGTCGTTGGACGCGGGAAGGATCGGACGATTACCTCGGACCCGGGTCGAGCAAGTACAGGGAGTCGAGGTTGTCGAGGGCGTGGACGCGAACGCGAGCGACGATCGGGGGCGAACGATTGGGTTGGATACTGTTGATGATCGTGTTGTTCATCGGACGCGGGTTGATGAGCGATAAACCGCTCAAGGTGCCGAGTCCGTCTCGAGGGAGGCCGGTGTTGCGACGGACGGTTTCTGAACGGAGAGCCGAGCCGAGAGTCGGAGGCGAGGTGAACGAGCTCGTCATCGTGCCGGGACACGCGGTGTATTTGGGTAGTAACTATCTATCAGCGAAGGATGACACCAATTGGGCGCTGGAGTCGTATCAACTGTTAGAGGGCGAGGCGAAGACGTTCATAGAGCATATGGAGTTGGGGGTCAAGGAGGTGGCGAAAAATCCAAACGCGCTGCTGCTTTTTAGCGGGGGGAAGACGAAAAGCGATGCGGGAGCGATAAGCGAGGCGAGCTCGTACTGGCAAGTGTCCAAAGCGTTTGATTGGTTTGGTGTAGACGTGGGCGTGCAGTCTCGAGTGTTCACGGAGGAACACGCGAGAGATAGCTTTGAGAACCTATTCTTTAGCGTCAATCGTTTTTACGAGCTGACGCAACGATTCCCGAGGAAAATTACAATTGTAGGATTCCGTGCGAAGCGTGAGCGATTTGAAAAACTTCATCTCAACGCGATCGCTTATCCGGAAGCGAATTTCACGTACATTGGGACCGTTTCCCTGAACGAGAGGGAGATGGAAGCCGGCGAAGCCAAGGTGCGCGCCGCGTTTCAGCGAGACCCGTATGGATGCCGGGGAGAGCTCGCTGAAAAGCGACTCGCTCGCAACCCCTTCAACGAAGGGATCTCGTACGGTGCCGACAACAAGTTGCTTAGCGGACTCTGGTTACACGTGAACACCTGTTCCCAGCGCTTGTTCAAAGGGCCGCTTCCGTGGTCCAAGGGCGTCTTGTTGAAGTGATGCGATAGACTACATTTGAAATACAACAGCCTAGCTTCGAGAAAACCATCTCCGTCGTCGCTTCTTCTCTTCACTCTTGTACTCCTCTAACTCTGACTCTAATTGCTCTATAAATACACTCGTCATGTCTAATTTCCTATCCTCCACTCGCGCGGATTCCTCCGTCGTCGTCGCTTGCGCCGGGAGAAATTTCTCCAACTCTTCCACCGCGTACGCGAACGGCAGGGTGGCTAGACCACCCACCGCCACGCCCAGCGCCGCTCCCTTCAACCGCATCACTACATTTCCCGGAATCGCCATTCCCGTCAACGCGCTCGTGATCACACCCGCGCCCACCGTGTTCCACATATCGCTCTCTCCTCGTCGTCCCTCCAACGCCAGACGCGTCGCGCTAAACACCGAGACGAAACTTCCCAACCGCATCCCGTGCAGCGTGGTATCGCTGATCGTCCGCGTCCATAATCTGTGTTTCCTTCGAGTCGCGCTCTCCGTGGGATCCGGTTTTCGCAGTCTCGTCTCCGCGTAGTGCGCGGACCCGGCGCCGTACACGATGCCCGCGCACACACCGTACGTCGTCTCTCGCGCCCATCGAAGGAGTTCGGGCGGGGGCGGCGGTGGTTGTTCGCCCGGTTTGACTCGCTCGAACGCACGCTCCATGGACGCGCGTCCTCGTCGTCGCGTCGTCGACTCTCGCGTCGTCGTCGTCGACGCGCGCGCGCGTTCCACCTCGCGGGTCGAGGAATGACATCGGGGAGGCGCGAAACGAACATCGAGGTGGCGGACAGTCGAGGGCGACTCGCGCGCGCGAGAGAGGGTTTAGAAGATGACGGCGGTTCGAACGGTCGACGACGCGCGAGAGGAATGGATGGAAAAGAGAAGCGAACGACGACGAAGAGCGCGGGTGAACGGTCGGTGCGAGATTGATAAATAAATGACTACGTGTTACAGATAATGCTTATTGGAGCGCGCGTACTCAGAAGAATTTAAAAACCGTTCCGCTTCTGACTTTCTTCGACGGAGCGTCATCCTTGCCGCGGCTGGACGGAGGGAACTGTAACTTGCGAAGCGTGAATTCACCGTTTCGCTCGAAGGAAGCCGACGCGCGAACGTCGACCGGATCCGAGGTGAAGATGAATCGGCGGAGCTCAAAGTTTCCCGTACGCTTAAACACGCTTGCCGGCACGGAGGCGGTTCGAGAGCTGAAGGGGAACGTCATCTTTCGCAACTTGAACGAGCTCTCCGGAGCGCGCTTGAACGGAATCTTGTTCGTCGCAGATTGCGCCTTGATCTTGGTAAAATCGAGCTTGCGAAGGGTGAAAGCGTCAGCGGGAGCTCGAGTGAAGCCTTTGTTGCCTTTGTCGCCTCTCTCCGCAGAGTTGAAAATCTTCTTACGCAGAGAGAACTTTTCACCGCCACGCTTGAACGGAACCTTACGAACGGTACTCTTTTTCGTCATGCCAACTTCGAGCTGCTGAAGTCCAGCGGCGATTTCAGCCGCTCGCTCGGCCGCATTTTCCATCTGCTTGGCAGCCTTCATCGCGCTCGAGATGCCCGGAGCGTAATCCATGTACGCCATGTCACCCTCGAGCGCGCGGACGTTGGCCAACGCTTCATCCGTCACATCCTTGGCCTTTTGCGCGATTTTCGTCTGCTCCGCGAGTTTGGCGGTGAGAGATTCGACGAGAGTGGACAAATCCACGTTGTCCATCTTCGCACTCTCAGCTTCCTTCTTTGCTTGAAGATACACCTCGGCTTCCTCCATGTCGGACATGGTCACCTCCAATTCTCGGATGCGCTTGAGCAAAGAATCACGCTCTTCACCGCTGGCTTGCAAAGAGGCGATGCGCGCGCGCATCTCCTTGTTCTCAGCCTCAAGGGCGAGGATGACGCCCGGAGAGTTGAGCTTGCCATCGCTGAGTGCGTCAAGCTCAGCACTCGTGACACTATCCGCGAGTTCGATCTCCAAATCTCGAATGATGGCCAATAATTCATCTCGATCGGCCAACTTGTGTTCAATCTCTTCGACGGTCGCTTTCAAGGCGACGATCTCAGCATCCTTCGCGGCCAATTCGGCTTCAAGCGCCACGGTGGAGCTGTCGTCGACGAGCGCGGCCAGTTCCTGAGCCGCGCTCACCAAACGCTTATTCAACTGTCGCGCGTCTTCGAGCTCACCCTCGATTTCTTCCATGCGCGTGGTTTGTTCCGCGAGCGCCGCCGCTTCGGCGAGCAAAGCGTCGATGGCTTCCTGGTTTTCGCTCTTCAATCGTCGAACTTGTTCTCGAAGCTCGCTCGCCTCGCGCTCCAGCGTCGCAAGTCTCGCGCTCGTCGGCGCCATCACTTCCTTACGCTTTCTCTCCGCACGCGTGCGCTCGATCAACGCTCGCGCATCTTCCACCGATCGCACCACGTCTTCGCCTCCCGACAAGTTCTCGGCCGCCGCCTCCAAGAGCGCGCGAAGCGCCTCCGCCTGGCCGCCGCCGCCCGCCGCAGCCTTCGTCTTCACCGTCGCCGCCCCTCGCGCCGTCTCCGCGCGCCGTCCGACGACGACGTTCGACACAAATCTCTCTCCGCGCCCCTCGCGCATCGCCGTCCCGCTCGCCCTCCCGAGCCCTCCTCGACGCGTCGAAACGACGCTCGCGCGCCATCGTCCCCCTCTCGACCCACTCGTCGTCGTCGTCGCCACCGCGTTCGCCGCCACCGCGACGCCTCGCGCGGACACCATCATAGCGCGTCTCTCTCTCTCTCTCTCTCTCTCTCCTCCTCGGCTCTCCCTCTCGTTCGCTCGCTCTCGCGCGCGTCGTCGATTGCGGCCGTCGTCGTCGTCGTCGTCGTCGTGTCGTCCCCTCCGAGACGGGAACGAAGGACGGACGCGTGGGGGCGTCGATGTCGGACAGATGGAAACAAACACATGGGCCTCCACCGTCTCGAATATGTAATACATCCATCATCGACGACACGACGTATCACTCATAGTGACGCATCACGGAACGCCGTCAATGGTACGTACGTGTACGACAGACGGGACGCGCGCGATCGATCGATCGATCCGACTTGTTTTTTAAACTCGACGAACTGTCGCGACGAGGATGGAGGAGGAGGAGACGAGTGCGCGGCAGAGCGCGACGCGAGCGCGAGGGTGGAGATCGATCGATCGATTGGTCGATCGTTCGTTCGTTCGTTCGTTCGTTCGTTCGTTCGTTCGTTCGTTCGTTCGTTCGTTCGTTCGTTCGTTCGTTCGATCGCGTCGAGGA